>OGGR01000030.1_pt1 | contig 138359 bp, 140 predicted proteins | sample 1571321 | NCBI WGS metagenome assembly OGGR01 (sample SAMEA2582048, study PRJEB24529) | metagenome | biome: Human gut stool | place: China | collected 2011 | reverse complement strand
GCGATTTTGATCGCCACAGCCCCTATCCGGTCAGGGCCGAGCTGCAGCGCTCGGATCTCAAACTGCCGCTGCTGCCCACCACCACCATTGGCTCCTTCCCGCAGACCTCCCAGATCCGGGTGTTGCGGCAGGATTGGCGCGCCGGTCGCATCGATGACAGCGCCTACGAGGCGGGCATTAAGGCCGAGATCCGCGATGCCATCGCGCGTCAGGAGGCCATCGGGCTGGACGTGCTGGTTCATGGTGAGGCCGAGCGCAACGACATGGTGGAGTATTTCGGTGAGCTGCTGGATGGCTTTGCCATCACCCGCTTCGGCTGGGTACAGAGCTATGGCTCACGCTGCGTCAAGCCGCCGGTGATCACCCGCGATATTGACCGCCCGACTCCCATGACGCTCGAATGGACCCGATTTGCCCAGAGCCTGACCGACAAGCCGGTGAAGGGGATGCTGACTGGCCCCGTGACCATCCTCTGCTGGTCCTTCCCGCGGGAAGACGTGAGCCGCGAGCAGTCCGCCCTGCAAATCGGGCTGGCCATTCGCGACGAGGTGGCAGATCTGGAAGCCGCTGGCATCAAGATCATCCAGATCGACGAACCGGCGATCCGCGAAGGTTTGCCCCTGCGCAAGCAGGATCACCAGGCCTATCTCGACTGGGCGGTGCGCGCCTTCCGTCTGAGCGCCAGCCCGGTGGCGGACAGCACCCAGATCCACACCCACATGTGCTACAGCGACTTCAACCTCATCATTGAGGCGGTGGCGGCGCTGGATGCGGACGTGATCACCATCGAGACCAGCCGCAGCCAGATGCAGCTGCTCGAAGCGTTCGAGCGCTTCAACTACCCCAACGAGATTGGCCCGGGTGTCTACGACATCCACTCGCCGAACGTGCCGAGCCAGAGCTGGATTGAAGGGTTGCTGCGCAAGGCCGCCAAACAGATCCCGGCCGAGCGGCTCTGGGTCAACCCGGATTGCGGCCTCAAGACCCGCGGCTGGGAAGAGACGGAAGCTGCCCTCAAGGTGATGGTCGATGCCACCAGGGCGCTGCGGGCCGAGCTGGCGTAACCGGCAAGCCGTGACTGCCATCGGTAAGGTGGCGTGCTGACAAACGAACGAGAGAGGGGAAGCCACTGCTTCCTCTCTCTTTTTTCGTTGGCCACTTTTCCACTTTTCCACTTGATCCTGAACCTTGCCGCAGCCCGCTTTGCACTAGGCTCAGAGGTGGCAGAAGTGGATGGAGTCGCGGCCATGAGAGTCAGTCTGGGGAGCGCAATCCTGTGGGGATTGCTGATGTGGCAGAGTGCATGGGCGGCGCCAGCGGCCGAGTTGAAGATGGTCTACTTTGACGACTTTGCCCCATATTCGTGGCGTGACGAACAGGGCAGGATGCGCGGGCTGATGATCGACGTGATGGATCGGGTGGCTGCGCAGATGGGGCTGCGGGTGCACCACGAAGGCTATCCGTGGCAACGGGCGCAAAAACTGGTGCGGATGGCGCAGGCCGATGGCTTCGTGACCATCGCCACTCAGGAGCGGCGCAGCTATACCCTGATTGTGGAAGAGCCGGTTACCACCACCGTGCTAACCATTTTTACCCAGCGTGCCCATCCCCGCATGGCGGAGTTTCAGCGTGCCAGCCGCTTGAGCGACTTCAAATCGCTTACCTTTCTCGACTATTTCGGTAACGGCTGGGGCAAGGAGAACCTGGCGGGCTTCACCGTTCATCACACCATCAATGTCGATAATGTCTTCAAAATGCTGGCGGCGGGGCGGGGGGATCTGATGGTGACCGACCCACTGGTGGCACGCTTCAAACTCAACCAGCTGGGTCTCTCCGGGTTGGTGGTCGAGGTGCCGCTGCAGCTTGACTCTACCCCGTTCAATCTCTGCATCGGCAAGCACTCCCGCTTCAATACCCGGATAACCGAGTTCAACAGTGCCCTGCAACAGCTGCGACAAAGCGGCGAGTTGGCGCGTATCGTCGAACGATATCGTTGATGCGCGGCTGCCATCTGCTGTTTGCCAACGGCGTGTCTATCTTGGCGTCATATCGGCGATGGTTGCCCAGAAGGCATCGATCAAGGGCCCCTTGCTGTGGGGCGGACGGATAAGGCCAATGGTCCAGCAGGCTTCCCCGTCTCTAAGGGGCAGGGTGAGCACATCCGGGTGCTCTATGGTGGTGGAGGAGGGAACCAGGGTCCAGGCGATCTCTGCCGCCGCTGTGGCAACACCGGCGGCGAAGTCGTTGACGTACTGGATATCGCGAAAACGCAGCCCGCTCTGGGCCAGATAGTTCATCAGGTGATCGTAAAACGACGGCGCCTTGTCCCGACGCAGGATCGCCAGCGGCTTGTCCACCAGATCCGCCAACTCCCTCACATCGCGGTAGCTGGCGGGCAGTACGGCGACAAAGTGGGCTTCGACCACCGGCAGGGCGTGCCACCCCTTGGGGGCGGGCAGGCGGCAAAAACCGAGATCCAGCTTGCCTTCACTGAGCGCCAGCAGCTGGTGGTGGGTGGAGAGATCGTTGAGCTCTATGGTCACTTGCGGCCGCTCGGCGCGAAAGCGGGCGATGGCGGCGGGCACCAGGATCTTGGTGGCGACGCCAAAGCCGATGCGCAGGGTGCCGACATTGCCCGCCAGCACGTCGCGGGCGGTGCGCGAGAGCTGCTCGCTCTGTATGACCACAGCGCGGGCATCCTCATACAGCGCCCTGCCCAGTCCGGTGAGGCGAGTGGTGCTGGCGTTGCGCTCGAACAGCTCGCCGCCCAGCTCCTCCTCCAGCCGCCTGATCTGTTTGCTCAGGGCCGACTGGGTAACGTGCTGACGTACCGCCGCCTGGCCGAAGTGCAATACCTCCCCCAGAGTGACGAAGGCTTTCAGATCCCGTAGCTCCATCAGGGCTCCTTTTATTCCTGTTGGGAATGTTGAATGGTCATATTTGTCATTGGACGGAATTTTAGAAGTGATGGATGCTTATGCCAATTCATTTCGGGCGCCCCGACAGGGGGCGCCAAGTTATCAGAGATGGCTGATACCATCAGCGCAGAAGGAGCAACACCAGATGCATCACCACACGTTCAACGACTTCCCGAGCGATTTTCTGTGGGGCGCCGCCTCCGCCGCCTATCAGGTGGAGGGGGGCTGGAATGCCGATGGCAAGGGGCCCTCGGTGTGGGATCTCTTCACCAAGCTGCCGGGCAAGACCTTTGAGGGGAGCAACGGCGATGTGGCGGTGGATCACTACCACCGCATGGAAGAGGACGTGGCGCTGATGGCCGAGATGGGGCTCAAGGCTTACCGCTTCTCGGTGAGCTGGCCGCGCATTTATCCCACCGGTCGGGGGGAGGTGAACGAGGCGGGGCTGGCCTTCTACGAGAAGCTGATCGACACCCTCTTGGCCCACCAGATCGAACCGGTGCTCACCCTCTATCACTGGGATCTGCCGCAGGCGCTGCAAGATGAGTACTGCGGCTGGGAAGACCGACGCATTATCGAGGATTTCGAGCGCTACTGCGTGACCCTCTATCAACGCTTTGCCGGCAAGGTGAAGTACTGGGTCTCTCTCAACGAGCAGAACTACAACCTGACCAACGCCTATCAGCTCGGCACCCATCCGCCCGCAGTGCAGGATCGCAAGCGCTTCTTTGCCGCCAACCACATCGCGTTTCTGGCCAATGCCCGGGTGATCAAGGCGTTTCGCCAGCATGTGCCAAATGGCCTCATCGGCCCGAGCTTTGCCTACTCTCCTGCCTATCCGGCGTCGTGCGATCCGAAAGATATGCTGGCCTATGAGAACGCCGAGGAGTTCAACAACCTCTGGTGGCTGGATGCCTACTGCTTTGGCCGCTATCCGCAGGCGGCGCTCGCTTACTTGCGAGAAAACGGCGAGGCACCGGAGATCCTGCCGGGCGATATGGAGTTGCTGCGCGAGGGGACGCCCGACTACATCGGCGTCAACTACTACTACACCCTGACCTACACCGATAATCCCTTGGACGGTCAGACCCTGCAGCGGATCAACACCACCGGCAAGAAGGGTACTACGCCATCGAGCGGCATCCCCGGCCTCTACAAGACGGCGCCCAATCCGCACCTTGAGACCAGCAACTGGGATTGGGCCATCGACCCGACCGGTATGCGCATCGCCCTGCGTCGCCTCTCTTCCCGCTATGGCCTGCCGCTGATGATCACCGAGAACGGTCTTGGCGAGTTCGACAAGCTGGAGGCGGGCGACAAGGTGAACGATGAGTACCGCATCGATTACCTGCGCAGCCACGTCAAGGCGTGCCAGGAGGCGATGCAGGATGGGGTGGAATTGCTCGGCTACTGCGCCTGGTCGTTCACCGACATCCTGAGCTGGCTCAACGGCTATCAGAAGCGCTACGGCTTCGTCTATGTGGAGCGTGACGAGCAGGGGGGCTCCCTTCGCCGGATCAAGAAGGCGAGCTTCCACTGGTACAGCCAGGTGATTGCGAGCCAGGGCAAGCAGCTCTGACGATGTATCGCGTCGCGTAACCAGCGGGCCCGGGCAATCCCCGGGCCCGCGCTGTTTGTGGCGGGGGAGAGGGGATAAGCCGGTTTCTCAACGTGCGACTCATCCCTGTTTGCTGATTTTTGTCCTGCCAAAGCAGCCGACCCCTGCTATTATCTGCGGCCGAACATGAGCCAATAAAAATCAGGATATCGTGATGACTGACCACACTTTTATTCCCGGCAAGGACGCGGCGCTGGAAGACTCCATCGAACGCTTCCAGACCAAGCTGCAAGCCTTGGGCTTTGATATTGAAGAGGCCTCCTGGCTCAACCCCGTGCCGAACGTCTGGTCGGTGCATATTCGCGACAAAGAGTGCGCCCTCTGCTTTACCAACGGCAAGGGGGCCAGCAAGAAGGCGGCCCTCGCGTCTGCCCTTGGCGAATATTTCGAGCGTCTCTCCACCAACTACTTCTTCGCCGACTTCTATCTGGGCGAGCAGGTCGCCAACGGCGATTTCGTTCACTACCCGAACGAAAAGTGGTTCCCCATCGAGGGTGACCAGTTCCCGGCCGGTCTGCTCGACAGCTTCACCCGCAAGTTCTACAACCCGGACGGTGAAGTGACCGCCGACATGCTGGTGGATCTGCAGTCAAACAACGAGGAGCGCGGTATCGTCGCGCTGCCGTTCGAGCGCCAGTCCGATCACGAGACCGTCTACATCCCGATGAACATCATCGGCAACCTCTATGTCTCCAACGGCATGAGCGCTGGCAACACCAAGACCGAAGCGCGCACCCAGGCGCTCTCCGAGGTGTTCGAGCGCCACGTGAAGAACAAGATCATCGCCGAGGCCATCAGTCTGCCGCTGATCCCGGACGAGGTCATTGCCCGTTATCCGGGGATTGCCGCCTCCATCGCGGCGCTCGAAGCGGAAGGCTTCCCCATTTACAGCTTCGATGCCTCCCTGGGTGGCCGCTATCCGGTCATCTGTGTGGTGCTGCTTAACCCGAGCAACGGTACCTGCTTTGCCTCCTTCGGCGCCCATCCGCGCTTCGAAGTGGCCTTCGAGCGTACCGTCACCGAGCTGCTGCAGGGCCGCGGTCTCAAGGATCTCGACGTGTTTGTGCCGCCGTCATTCGACAACGAGCAGGTGGCGGATCACCACAACCTCGAGACCCACTTCATCGACTCCTCGGGCCTTATCAGCTGGGACCTGTTCAAGCAGGATGCGGACTTCGAGTTTGCCGACTGGGATTTTCGTGGCACCTCGCAGGAGGAGTTCGATCACCTGATCGGCATCTTCCATGAGCTGGAGCAGCCGGTCTATATCGCCGACTACGAGCATCTGGGTGTCTACGCCTGCCGCATTCTGGTGCCGGGCATGTCCGACATCTATCCGGCCGAAGATCTGCTGCTGGCCAACAACAACATGGGCGCCAACCTGCGCGAAGTGATCCTGGCGCTGCCATCACTGGATTGGGATGCCGAGCAGTACATGGCGTTGTTTGATCAACTGGATGAAGAGGGGCACGACGAGCGTACCCGTGTACGCGAGCTGCTGGGCATCGCTGCCGCCAAGGGTACCGCTCTGCACACCCTGCGCGTTGGCGAGCTGAAAGCCATGCTGGCGCTGGCCGCCGGTGAGCTGGAGACTGCACTGGATCTCATCGACTGGACCATGGAGTTCAACCAGTCGGTGTTTACTGCCGAGCGTGCCAGCTACTACCGCGCCCTGCGTGCCTGCGTCGAGTTGTTCCTCGACGAGGAGCGGGATCCGGAGCAGTATCGCGCCGTCTTCACTCGCATGTATGGTGAAGAGACGCTGGCACAGGCATGGGCCAACGCCACTGGCGAAGCACGCTTCCACGGGCTGGAGGCGGCCGATCTGTCGCTCTCCCAGTTCCCACTGCACCAGAAGCTGCTGGCGGCCTACGAGAAGCTGCAGAAGGCCAAGCGAGCCCATCACTGGGCGTGATCGTTGCTGTAAAGGAAGGGGCCGTGTGGCCCCTTCTGTTTATCGTGCGGCAAGGCACGGGATTGTTATTCAAAGATGAAATAAAAAACAAAAAATACCCCTAAGGGGGTTGATGGCAGGGCAGGGGATGTGCTGTCGATCTGCAAAGATATCTTGCCAATGCCACATTTCCATGCTCTAGAATAAATTCTTTAAAATCATTGCATTAAAAATGTGATATTTCTGTTTCAGCTGATACCTGGTGTAAAGTGGCGTAGCCATCGCACTAAAATATTTGTAGTAAAATTACATTCGCACTCTGATAAACTTGATCAATGTCAATTTTGGCTATTTGGCCCTTTGTTATGATTTCAACAGGCAAAACATTCAGGTAGAAAATAATTGAAAGCTGAATCTCCATTCGATTGTCTCAAGCCCGAAGCCATCGCTGCACTGGCTGAAGACATCACCTATGCCAAGGCTACCAAGCCGGCATACAAGGTCATTCCACTGGCCATCACCGCAGGCGCTTTCATCGCCATCGCATTTATCTTCTACATCACAGTGACTACCGGAACCGGCTCCATGCCTTGGGGTATGGCCAAGTTGGTGGGCGGTCTCTGCTTCTCTCTCGGACTTATTCTCTGTGTGCTGCTCGGTGCCGAGTTGTTCACCTCCACCACCCTGACGCTGGTGGCCAAGGCTGCCAATCGCATCAGCTGGGCTCAGCTGCTCAAGAACTGGGGTCTGGTTTACTTCGGCAACCTGATTGGTGGTCTGTTGATGGTGGCGCTGATCATCGTTTCTGCAGAGTACACGGCAGCAGACGGTCAGTGGGGCCTTAACGCCCTCAAAGTGGCCCAACACAAAATTCACCACACCTTCTTCGAAGCGGTGGCGCTGGGTATCCTCTGTAACCTGATGGTATGTCTTGCTGCCTGGATGGCCTTTGGTGCCCGCAGCGCGACTGACAAGGTAGTGGTTATGCTGCTGCCGGTTGCCATGTTCGTTGCCTCAGGTTTCGAGCACAGCATCGCAAACATGTTTATGATTCCGGTTGGTATCGCTATCCACAGCGTGGCTAGTCCGGAATTTTGGCAGGCCATCGGCCAGGATCCGGCAACCTTTGCTGACCTGACCGTATCCAACTTCGTCCTACACAACCTCATCCCCGTGACCATCGGCAATATCATCGGTGGTGGCGTGATGGTTGGTCTGACTTACTGGTTTATCTTCCGTCGTCATCATTAAGGATGATTGCGGGATACTACATCAATACCGTGTGAGGTAATGAAAAATGGCAGAACTTAACGAACAGTTCCAAAAAGCATGGGAAGGCTTCGCGGCCGGTGAATGGCAGACCTCTGTCAACACCCGTGACTTCATCCAGAAGAACTACACCCCGTATGAAGGTGACGAGTCCTTCCTGGCTGGCGCGACCGAAGCGACCACCAAGCTGTGGGACAAGGTCATGGAAGGGATCAAAATCGAGAACCGCACTCATGCGCCGGTCGATTTTGATACTGACCTGCCCTCCACCATTACCGCACACGATGCCGGTTATATCGATCAGAGCCTGGAGCAGATCGTTGGTCTGCAGACTGACAAGCCGCTGAAGCGCGCCATCATCGCCAACGGCGGTATCAAGATGGTTAAAACTTCTTGCGAAGTGTACGGTCGTCAACTGGACCCGATGGTCGAGAAGATCTTCACCGAATACCGCAAGACTCACAACCAGGGCGTGTTTGACGTTTACACCAAAGACATCCTGAACTGCCGTAAGTCTGGTGTTATCACCGGTCTGCCGGATGCCTACGGCCGTGGCCGTATCATCGGTGACTACCGTCGTGTTGCTCTGTACGGTGTTGACTTCCTGATGGCCGACAAACTGGCCCAGTTCAAGTCCCTGCAAGCTGACCTGGAAAACGGCGTCAACCTGGAAGCCACCATCCGTCTGCGCGAAGAGATCTCCGAGCAGCACCGTGCCCTGGCACAGATGAAGGTGATGGCTGCCAAGTACGGTTGCGATATCTCCGTACCGGCCAAGAACGCTAAAGAAGCCGTACAGTGGACCTACTTCGCCTACCTGGCGGCAGTCAAGTCCCAGAACGGTGCAGCCATGTCCTTCGGTCGTACCTCCAGCTTCCTGGATATCTACATCGAGCGTGACCTGCAGAAAGGCCTGATCACCGAGCAAGAAGCCCAGGAGCTGATGGACCACATGGTCATGAAGCTGCGTATGGTTCGCTTCCTGCGTACTCCGGAATACGATTCACTGTTCTCCGGCGACCCGATGTGGGCGACCGAGACCCTGGCTGGTATGGGCGTTGACGGCCGTACTCTGGTCACCAAGAACAGCTTCCGTATGCTGAACACCCTGTACACCATGGGCCCGTCCCCTGAGCCGAACCTGACCATCCTGTGGTCCGAGAAGCTGCCGGTCGGTTTCAAGAAGTACTGTGCCAAGGTATCCATCGAGACCTCTTCCGTTCAGTACGAGAACGACGATCTGATGCGTCCGGATTTCAACAACGATGACTACGCCATCGCTTGCTGTGTATCCCCGATGATCGTTGGTAAGCAGATGCAGTTCTTCGGTGCTCGTGCCAACCTGGCCAAGACCATGCTGTATGCAATCAACGGTGGTATGGACGAGAAGCTCAAGATCCAGGTCGGTCCGAAAACCGAGATGGTCAAGTCCGAGTACCTCGACTACAACGACGTAATGGATCGTCTGGACCACTTCATGGATTGGCTGGCCAAGCAATACGTTGCTGCGCTGAACATCATCCACTACATGCACGACAAGTACAGCTACGAAGCCTCTCTGATGGCGCTGCACGACCGTGACGTATATCGCACCATGGCGTGTGGTATCGCTGGTCTGTCCGTAGCGGCTGACTCCCTGTCTGCCATCAAGTACGCCAAGGTCAAGCCGATTCGTGACGAAGATGGCGTTGCCATCGACTTCGAAATCGAAGGCGAATACCCGCAGTTCGGTAACAACGACGCTCGCGTCGATGATATCGCCTGTGACCTGGTTGAGCGCTTCATGAAGAAGATTCAGAAGCTGAATACCTACCGTGGTGCTGTTGCTACCCAGTCTGTTCTGACCATCACCTCCAACGTGGTATATGGCAAGAAGACCGGTAACACCCCGGATGGCCGTCGTGCCGGTGCTCCGTTCGGCCCGGGTGCAAACCCGATGCATGGTCGTGACCAGAAAGGTGCTGTTGCTTCCCTGACTTCCGTAGCCAAGCTGCCGTTCGCTTACGCTAAAGATGGTATCTCCTATACCTTCTCCATCGTTCCGAACGCACTGGGTAAAGATATGGAAGCCCAGAAAGCCAACCTGGCTGGCCTGATGGACGGTTACTTCCACCACGAATCCAACGTAGAGGGTGGTCAGCACCTGAACGTTAACGTGATGAACCGTGAAATGCTGCTGGACGCCATGGAAAACCCGGAGAAATATCCGCAGTTGACCATCCGCGTATCCGGTTATGCCGTTCGCTTCAACTCTTTGACCAAAGAGCAACAGCAAGACGTCATCACCCGTACCTTCACTGCTTCTCTGTAATCGAGAGATAGTGAGCAAAAACCGGCGCCAAGGCGCCGGTTTTTTTATGTTTGGTTTTTATTGCTAAAGAACTCCGTGGACAATGCCAACCTTGAAATTCAGGATGACAATAGGTATAACCACGCGTTTGAGAAGGCATATTAAGTGAGCGGTATGATGCAATCCTCCTTTTGGCAGACCAAGAGTCTGCAGCAGATGACTGAATCCGAGTGGGAATCCCTCTGCGATGGTTGCGGTAAATGTTGCCTTAACAAGCTCATTGATGAAGATACAGATGAGCTTGTATTCACCAATGTGGCTTGTAACCTGCTCAATACCAAGACCTGCCAGTGTTCCGATTATCTTAATCGCTTCAAAAAAGAGCCTGACTGTCTGCAGATAACTCACGACAAGATTGCCGAATATGATTGGCTCCCCTCTACTTGTGCCTATCGTTTACTGGCTGACGGGGATACTCTGCCAGAGTGGCATCCGCTGCTGACCGGCAGTCGCTCTGCCATGCATCAGGCAGGTCAATCTGTACGTGGCAAAGTGGTTCACGAGGATCAGGCTGGTGAGTGGATTGATCACATAATCACTTGGGCCAGTTGAGCCAAGCGATCAAGTGCAATGTGGCCTGATCTAGAAGCTGAAAACGTCACCCATTTTTAGCTTGTGTTTTCTACCTCAAAACCCCCGATATAGCGTATCGGGGGGGTTGTCGTTCAGAAGGCGGTTCTGGCGTTCGCTTGTTGTAGATATCAGCGGTCCCACTCAGATGACCTGTGCTTGAAGCTGCCTCTCTTGACCATCACTACAACAAAGGTCAGCAAGTCTGGTTGATCTGTTCAGTCCGTGTCTATTGGGCAACCAGATAGAGCTCCTTGCTGTAGACCACATCCTGCGGGTTAAGGTGGGGATAGCCTTTCACGAAAGGCTTGAGCAACCTTGATTTGACCGAGAAATAGATGGGGGCGATGGGGGCATCCGCATCAATGAGTGCCTCTGCCTGTTGATACAGGGCATTGCGTTCAGCGGGATCCAGCGAGTCGTGGGCCTTGGCCAGCAGGGCGTCGTACTCCTTGTTGAACCACTTGCCGCTGTTGGCACTGCTGCTGGAGGTCATGATATCGAGGAAGGTGGAGGCGTCGTTATAATCCCCGTTCCAGCCATAGCGGCTAACGCCAAAATCCCCCTCGTTGAGTGCCGAGACCATGGTCTTCCACTCCATATTGTTGAGGGTGGCAGTGACCCCCAGGTTGTGTTTCCACATGGAGGAGACGGCCAGCGCAATCTTTTTGTGGCTCTCGTTGGTGTTGTAAAGAATGTCCACGGTGAGTGGCTTGTCCGGACCATAACCCGCTTCGGCCAACAGGGCTTTGGCTTGCTTGATCCGCTCCTCTTTGCTCTGCAGCTGGCTGGCCGGTTTTTTCAATTCAAAACCGTCCACAATGGGGGGCGTGAAGCTATATGCGGCAATTTGTCCCTGTCCCAGGATCTTGTCGGTGATGGTCTCCCGGTCGATGGCGAGCGAGAGCGCCTTGCGTACTTTCGGGTCATCGAACGGTTTGCGCTGGGTATTGAAGACATAGTAATAGCTGGCCAGCGTGGGGACGCTGACCAGTTCTTCCGGACTCTTGCTCTTGAGCTGTTTGTACTGCTCCAGCGGATAAGTGGTGTAGTGCAGTTCACCGGTGCGATAGCGGTTGTAGGCGGCGGTTTCCGAGACGATCTCCAGATAGATCACCTTGTTCAGGACGGTGTGCTGGTTGTTCCAGTAGTGGGTATTGCGCTCGGCACTCAGCCGCTCGTTGGGAGTCCACTCCTTGAGTACAAAGGCACCGTTGGAGACGATATTGCCTGGTTTGACCCAATCCTTGCCGAATTTTTCAATGGTGGCCTTGGGGGCCGGGAACGTGGTGTAGTGGGCCAGCGTCTTCAGGAAGAAGGGGACCGGATTTTTCAGGGTGACCTGCAGGGTGTGGTCATCGAGCGCCTTGATCCCGAGCTCTGACGGGCTCTTCTTGCCCTGGATCACCTCGCTTGCATTGACCACTCCGGTCAACTCGATAAACCAGGCGTAGTTGGAGGCCGTCTTGGGATCGGCCGCCCGTTGCCAGCCGTAGACATAATCGGCGGCGGTGACAGGTTCACCGTTTGACCACTTGGCCTCGGGCCTCAGTTTGAAGGTGTAGACGGTACCTGTCTTGTCAACGTCGTAGCTGACGGCACCTGCTGGCTTGATCTTGCCGGTATTATCCAGCTCATAGAGCCCTTCAAACAGATCGTTGACGATGGCACTACCGGCGGTCTCTTCCACCAGCTGGGGGTCGATGGTGGTGGGTTCGGTGCCGATATTGGTCACGTAGATTTGTTGGGCATCCGGCAGCAGCTTGGTACCGGCAGGCACCTGGGCAGCCCAGGCGGGAAGGGCAAACAGTCCGGCGACCATGCCGGCAATGAGAGTCTTGTTCATTGATAATCCTTGAGTTTTATTTGCTTCCAAAGCGAAATCAGTGTGCTGGATTGGCGATCGGATCTCAAGAGGCAATGGCTGAGGGAACGGCAGGCCCATCAGACTCCATTTTTAATGGTCCAAGGCCAGTCGGATCATGGCTTGCAGCAGGTTATTGCCACGAATTAAGGGGCCGAAAGTTATCGATTGAAACCGAATAAAACGTGCCTTTTACCATAACATGAGGCGAAATAGCCTATTTAATAGGCCGCTTAATTCGCTGCAAAAACAAAAAACAGACGTTACATTAGGTTACAAATCAAGGCCGCCGGTGATCGGCATTTTTTTTGCTGACGCCTGCAAACGTTTTCAATGCCAACGGATGCGATCTAAAGGAACAAAAATGCGAAACATGATCACCATGGGTGAGTTCATCGTCAAAAAGCAGGCGGATTATCCTACCGCGACCGGCGAGCTGACCTCGTTGCTCAGCTCGATCCGCCTTGCTGCCAAGGTGGTGAACCGGGAGATCAACAAGGCGGGACTGGCGGATATCATCGGTTCCATGGGCGCTGAAAACGTACAGGGCGAGGTGCAGCAGAAGCTGGATGTCTACGCCAACGAACGCTTCAAGGCGGCGCTGGAAGCGCGCGGCGAGGTGTGCGGCATGGCCTCGGAAGAGGAAGAGGACTTCGTGGCCTTTGACTCACCGCTCTCCAAAAACTCCAAGTATGTGGTGCTGATCGACCCGCTCGATGGCTCTTCCAATATCGACGTCAACGTCTCGGTCGGGACCATCTTCTCCATCTACCGCCGTTTGAGCCCGCAGGGTTCGCCGGTGACCCTGGAGGACTTCCTGCAGCCGGGCAACCGTCAGGTCGCCGCCGGTTATGTGGTCTACGGTTCTTCCACCATGCTGGTCTACACCACCGGCTTTGGTGTCAACGGCTTTACCTACGACCCCTCCATCGGCTGCTTCTGCCTCTCCCACGAGAACATCCGCATTCCGGAAGAGGGCAAGATCTACTCCATCAACGAGGGCAACTACATCAAGTTCCCGGACGGGGTGAAGAAGTACCTGAAATATTGTCAGGAGCGCGACGAAGCGACCCACAGACCCTACACCTCCCGCTATATCGGCTCCCTGGTTTCCGATTTCCATCGCAACCTGCTCAAGGGCGGCATCTACATCTATCCGTCCGGCACCAACTCGCCGAACGGCAAGCTGCGCCTGCTCTATGAGTGCAACCCGATGGCGTTTTTGGTGGAGCAGGCCGGCGGCAAGGCCTCCGACGGTTTTGGCCGGATCATGGATATCCAGCCCACTGCGCTGCACCAGCGTACCCCTTATTTCGTCGGCTCAACCAAGATGGTGGAGCGGGCCGAGGCCTTTATGCGTGAATTCTCCGCCCATGAGGATCCAGCCAACCAGGGCTGAACGTACGCAGTAGTCAGATAGCAAATAAAAAACGGGAGCCGATTTGGCTCCCGTTTTAGTTGGCATTATCTCTCTGGCTCGCCGCCAGCGTTGCAGATATTCACAGGCTGTTGTTGGCCAGATCAGCCAGCAAACCATCCACCAGTTTCAGGCGCATGGCGCGATCCTGGGTCGGTACCTGGAAGCGCAGCCGGGTCGGCCCGTCCATCTTGTAGACCCTTGGCTGGCTGGAGAGCAGCTTGACCAGATAGGCCGGATTGACCTTGGTCTCCTGGGTGAAGTCGAGATAGCCGCCACGCTCGCTCATCTCCACCCGGCGAATGCCAAGGGCGGTGGCACGCTGGCGGAAGGCGGCCAGCTCCAGCAGGGTTTTGGTTGCCTCCGGCAAGAGGCCAAAGCGGTCGATCAGCTCCACTTTGAGCTCCCGCAGCTCCTGCTCGTCTGCAGCGCTGGCGATCCGCTTGTACATGGAGAGGCGCATGTTGACGTCCGGAATATAGTCATCCGGCAGCAGTGCAGGCAGGCGCAGCTCCACCTCGGTGTGCTGGCTCATCAGCTGCTCCAGCGACGGCTCCTTGCCATTTTTCAGCGCCTCGACCGCCTGCTCCAGCATCTCCATATAGAGGGTGAAGCCGACCGATTCAATCTGGCCGCTCTGATCGTCGCCGAGCAGTTCGCCTGCGCCACGGATCTCCAGATCGTGGGTCGCCAGCGCAAAACCGGCGCCGAGATCTTCGAGCGAGGCGATCGCCTCCAGCCGCTTGGCCGCATCCTTGGTCATCAGCTTGGGATGGGGGGTGAGCAGATAGGCGTAGGCCTGATGGTGAGAGCGGCCAACCCGACCCCGCAGCTGGTGCAACTGGGCCAGACCCAGGTGATCCGCCCGATCCATGATGATGGTGTTGGCGCTCGGAACGTCGATACCGGTCTCGATGATGGTGGTGCAGACCAGCAGGTTAAAGCGCTGGTGGTAGAAGTCGGACATGATCCGCTCAAGGTCGCGCTCGCGCATCTGGCCGTGGGCGATGCCGATGCGGGCCTCGGGTACCAGCTCCGCCAGGTCGGCGGCGCACTTCTCGATGCTCTCCACGTCGTTGTGCAGGTAGTAGACCTGGCCGCCACGTTTGAGTTCACGCAGCACCGCCTCGCGCACCACAGCCGGTTCGTGCTGGCGCACGAAGGTCTTGATGGCGAGTCGCTTGGCAGGCGGGGTGGCGATGATGGATAGATCCCGCATACCGGACATCGCCATGTTGAGGGTGCGCGGAATGGGGGTAGCGGTGAGAGTGAGGATATCCACATCGGCCCGCAGCGCCTTGATCTTCTCCTTCTGGCGCACCCCGAATCTGTGCTCCTCATCGACGATGAGCAGTCCCAGATCCTTGAAGGTGAGTTCGGAGCCGAGCAGTTTGTGGGTGCCGATGATGATATCCACCTTGCCTTCGGCCAATTCCTTCATCACAGCGCTCTGCTCCTTGGCGGAGCGGAAGCGGCTCAGCACCTCGACCCGCACCGGCCAGTTGGCAAAGCGGTCGCGGAAGTTGTCGTAGTGCTGTTGCGCCAGCAGGGTGGTTGGCACCAGCACGGCAACCTGCTTGCCGCCGTGTACGGCCACAAACGCCGCTCGCATCGCCACTTCGGTCTTGCCGAAACCGACGTCGCCGCACACCAGTCGGTCCATGCTCTTGGCCTGACACATGTCCCCCAGCACCGCATTGATGGCGTTGAGCTGATCGTCGGTCTCCTCGAACGGGAAGCTGGCGGCAAATTGGCGATAGGCCTCTTTGTCGTGCTTGAAGGCAAACCCGGCGCGAGCGGCGCGATGAGCGTAGACATCCAGCAACTCGGCTGCCACGTCGCGCACCTTCTCCGCCGCCTTGCGCCGCGCCTTGCTCCAGGCTTCGCCGCCGAGCTTGTGGCTGGGCGGGTTGTCAGAGCCGGTGTAGCGGCTGATAAGGTGCAAACTGGTGACCGGCACGAACAGCTTGTCGCCGCCGGCATATTCGAGAGTCAAAAACTCGGTGGGCAGTCCACCGGCATCGATGGTCTCCAGTCCCAGATAGCGGCCGACCCCGTGATCCAGGTGGACCACCGGCTGACCCTGGGTCAGCTCGCCCAGGTTTCTGATCACCGCATCGGAGCTTAAGTTTTTGCTCTTTTCCCGCGCCCGCTTGCTGCGCACTTTGCCGCCCAGCAGCTCGGTCTCGGTGATCAGCGCCAGTGGATCCTGACCGACCTCCTGCCACAGGAAGCCACGTTCAAGCGGTGCAACCAAAAGGCCGTGGCGATCCGGGCTTGCTATAAAGGCGTCGAGAGAGGGGAACTCTTTGGGTTGCAGCGAGATACGCGCCAGCAGATCGCCGAGCACCTCCCGCCGTCCTTCGGACTCCACTGCAAACAGGGTGCGCCCGGCAAAGCCTTGCAGGAACTGGTTGAGCGCCAGCAGGGGTTGTTCCTTGCTGTGATCGAGTTGCAGGTCCGGCAGCGCCTCGATGGGCAGATCGTGCTGACCGGCATCGCCCGCGGTGGCGGCCTCTTGCAGCCGCACCGCGCCATATTGGCTGAGGGCGGCAAAGAGCTGCTCCACCGGCAGATAGAGCTGGGCTGGGGGTAGCAGTGGGCGAGTGTTGTCCCAGCGTCTGTCTTCATAGCGCTGGCCGATATCGTTCCAGAAGCGCTGGGCAGCGGGGTAGATATCCCCCACGGTGAGCAGCAGGGTCTCTTCCGGCAGGTAGTCAAACAGGCTGGCGGTCTGGTTGAAGAAGAGCGGCAGATAGTATTCGATGCCGGCGGGCCAGCGCCCCTTGCTCACCTCCTGATAGACGGAGCCCTCGGCCCGCGACAGCTCGAACTGCTCGCGGAACTGGCCGCGAAACAGCTCGATGGCCGCCTCGTCGGTAGGGTATTCCCGGGCGGGCAGCAGGCTGACCGTCTTGACCGGTTCGCTGGAACGCTGGGTTTCGGGATCGAACGGGCGGATGGAGTCCACTTCATCGTCGAAGAAGTCGATGCGATAGGGGCTGCTGCTGCCCATGGGGAAGAGATCGAGCAGGGAGCCGCGGGCGGCAAATTCGCCATGTTCCAGCACCTGGTCCACCGCCACGTAACCCGCCTCGGCCAGGCGCCCGCGCAGCTGTTGCAGATTGAGGCGCTGACCGGCCTTCACCATCAGGCTGTATTTGTCGAGATAGACCCGGGGGGCGCAGCGCAACATCAGGGTGGAGATGGGGACAATCAGTACCCCCTTGCTCATCTGCGGCAGCTTGTAGAGAGTCTCGAGCCGCTGGGAGATGATGTCCTGATGGGGAGAGAAGGTGTCGTAGGGCAGGGTCTCCCAATCGGGGAACAGCAATACCGGCGCGGGCTGATCGGCTAGCTGCTTGTCTGCCAGCAGCTTGCCTGTCAGCAAATACTGCAGCTCCTGCTCCAGGCGCAGGGCGCTCGGGGTATCGGCGGTGATAAGCAGTACCGGCCCCTTGGCTTCACTGGTGAGACGGGCTGCAATCAGCGAGAGGCTGCTGCCGACCAGCTGGCCGAGCGTGATCTTTTGGCCCGCTTTGGCGGGCAAGGCGGGGAGTGTCATTGGCATGATTCGATTCTTTTAACGTTGACGTTATCTATCGCGACGTTCGCTCTGGTTAGCGCTGGCGTTCTTGGGCGCGCAGCTTGAGCTGCTTCGATTGCACGTGGAGGCTGGCACGAACCAGCAGTTCACGGTCATCTTCGCGGATCCGTACATAGTCGAGCTGCACATGGGTGCCATGTTCACCGCCGTCGAGCTGTTTGACCTGGCCATAGCAGTAGATCGCTGCCGCCTCTTCCCGCAGGAAGATCTTGAGGCGCACGATCTGGTGCAGGTGCGGCGCAGCCCCGTGATCATGATAGGGGTGGAGGTAGGTGAGCTGGCCAGCCCCGAAGCGCAGGGTGTGAAAGCGCTGCTCCGGATGGTCCTGCAGGGAGAGCACATAGCCCATAATCATATCGATCTTGCGGGACTGCTGATTGACGATCTCGATCAAATCGTGCATCGACTCGTTCTGGTTGCGCAGCAGTCGAGTGGTCACCAGATCGATGGAGGTAATGGCCGAAGAGATCCGAAAGGGCTCCGGCAGCTCAGCGTCAAGCTCCTCCAGCGAGGGGAGGTGGAAGTCGGCCGGCATGGGGATCACATTGACCGGCGTGGCATGAGTGACGCTGAAGAACTGTTCCTGCATGGAGGCTATCCCTTGTTGTCATGGACGGTTTCCCTTTATTATCCGGTATCTTATTTTGTTGGCAACGTACATATCCTTGAAGACCGGACTTTTTCAGCCCCTTTCGCTGGCCATCGGCCTGCGTTATGCAGGCTCGAAGCGCAGCAATCGCTTCGTCTCATTTATCTCCCTGTTCTCTACCTTTGGCATCGCCATCGGGGTCGCCGCCCTGATGGTGGTCATTTCGGTGATGAACGGTTTCGAAGGGCAGCTCAAAGGGCGCATCCTCGGGGTGATCCCCCATGTGGTGGTGACCAATCAGGCTGGCCGTATTGATGCAGACCCGCAAGGCTTGCCGGATCTGGCCAAATTAGCCCATGTGGTCGCCTCGGCCCCCATGCTCGACAGCGAAGGGATGCTGCAAAGCCCCGGCCAGCTGACCGGGGTGAGTGTGCAGGGGATCGACCCTGCAAAGTGGCCCAAGGATGACATCCTGCACTCCCAGATGCTGGGGGGGCGCCTCGATACCCTGCAGGCCGGCCACTACCGCATCGTGCTGGGGCAGGGGGTGGCTCGTCGCCTCAATGTATCCATTGGCGATCAGGTTCGACTGATCCTGACCGAAGGGACCCGCTTCACCCCGTTTGGCCGGGTACCGGCCCAGCGCCTCTTTACCGTCTCCGGCATCTTCGGGGTCGGCGCCGATGTGGATAACCAGATTGCGCTGATCGCGCTGGGGGATGCCCAGCGGCTGCTGCGCCTGCCGCCAGAAACCGTCGGTGGCATTCGCCTCTGGCTCGATGATCCGTTTGCGGCCGATGAGGTGATCAAGACGCCGTTGCCTGACGGATTGGTCTGGCAGGATTGGCGCCGCGAGCGGGGCGAGCTGTTCCAGGCGGTCGCCATGGAAAAACGGATGATGGGGCTGATGCTGGTGCTGATCATCGCCGTGGCTACTTTCAACATCCTCTCCGCGCTGGTGATGGTGGTAACGGACAAGGAGGGCGAAGTGGCCATCCTGCGCACCATGGGCATGAGTGAATCGGGGATCGTCAAAATCTTCATGGTACTTGGCGCCTCCAGCGGGGTGATTGGAGCCCTGTTTGGTGGACTGGCGGGCCTTGCGCTCTCTCTGGGTCTCAACCCCCTGCTCAATGCGGTGGGGCTCAACCTCTATATGGCGGCGGGCGGTAGTGGCCTGCCGGTCATCGTCGAACCGGCTCAGGTCATCACCATCTTGCTGGGCGCCGTGCTGCTGAGCTTCAGTGCCACCCTCTATCCGGCGGCCCGCGCCGCACGGGTGAAACCGGCCGAGGCGCTGCGTTATGAGTAATGCCGTGAATAATACATCTTCTGTTGTTACCTCCGGTGCGAGTACCGGCGTTGTTACTGGTGCCTCTGTGGTCACTGGCGTAAGTGGAGCCCCTGTTATGAATGAAGCCGTATCCCGTGAACCTCTGCTGCGCTGCCAGGCGCTCAATCATGTCTATAAAGAGGGAGAGCTGGAGACACAGGTGCTCAAGGGGATCGATCTCTGTGTCGCACCCGGCGAAATGCTGGCAGTCGTGGGGAGCTCAGGCTCTGGCAAGACCACTCTGTTGCACCTGATGGGGGCCCTCGACAACCCCTCCAGCGGTGCCGTACTGTTCAAGGGGGAGGATATCCACCATTGGGACAGCCGCACCCAGGCTCGCTTTCGCAACCGCGAGCTGGGCTTTGTCTATCAGTTCCATCACCTGCTCTCCGAGTTCAGTGCGCTGGAAAATGCGGCCATGCCGCTGCTGATCGCCGGTGAGTCGGTGGCGGTCGCTACCGAGAAGGCGACCCGGATGCTGGGACGGGTAGGGCTCTCCCATCGTCTCAACCACAGACCGTCCGAGCTCTCCGGTGGCGAACGCCAACGGGTGGCGATCGCCCGGGCGCTGGTCAACGAACCGAGTCTGGTGCTGGCGGACGAGCCGACCGGTAACCTGGATCACGCCAGTGCCACCGCAGTGTATGAACTGCTGTGTGAACTGAATCGTGAACTGGGCACCGCCTTTGTGGTGGTGACTCACGACTTGAGCCTGGCGGCCAAGCTCCATCGCCGGGTGACCCTGGTGAGTGGCGTGATGGCGGAGGTTGCCTGATGTTCAAACCGCTGCCCCTCTTTCTGGGCCTGCGTTACAGCCGCTCCCGCCGTCGCAACGGGTTTATCGCCTTTATCTCAGCCTCTTCCCTGATCGGTATCGCCCTCGGGGTGATGGCGCTGATCTTGGGCCTCTCCGCCATGAACGGTTTCGAGCGGGAGCTCAAAGACAGGGTGCTCTCCGTGGTGCCACAAGGTGAGCTGGACGCCGTCGAGCGGCCGTTGCCGGATTGGCCCCGTCTGCGCGACTACCTGCTGGCTCAGCCGGGCGTTGAGGCGGCAGCGCCGGTCATTCGCCTCAATGGCCTGCTGGAGCACGGCTCCGCCCTCAAGGGGGTGCAACTGCGCGCGGTATTGCCGGAGCTGGAAGCCAATTTGTCGGATGCGGGCAAATACATGACGGGCCGCGGCCTGCGTGAGCTGCAACCGGGTGAGCGTGGGGTGATCCTTGGCAAGACCATTGCTGACAAACTGGGCGTCAAGGTGGGTGACACTCTTGGTTTGTTGTTGCCACAAGGGGGTGATCAGACCGGGATCAAGAATCCCCGGCGCGAAGCCCTGACCGTGGTGGGGCTGCTGGAGATCGGCGGTCAGCTCGACGGGTTGCTCGGCTTTATGCATCTGGCCGATGCGCAAGCGATCACTGGTATGGGCAGCGATGTGGAGGGCTTCAGCCTGCGGGTGAGCGACGTGCTCAAGGCGCAATCCATCACGGTAGCCGCCGCGCAGCAGTTCCCCCATCATGTTTACATCCGTAGCTGGATGAACAGCCAAGGCTACCTCTATCAGGACATCCAGATGGTGCGTACCGTCATGTATGTGGTGATGCTGATGGTGGTGGCTGTCGCCTGCTTCAACATCGTCTCCACCCTGGTGATGGCGGTGAACGAGAAGCGCAGCGAGATTGCCATCCTGAAGACCATGGGGGCGAGCCCCGGCCAGATCCGGCTTACCTTCGTCATTCAGGGGATGGTCAACGGCGTGGCCGGTGCCCTGATCGGTGCCCTGCTGGGTGGGCTGCTTTCGAGCAAGCTGACCCAGATCCTGAGCGTTGTCGAAAAGCTCATCGGTCACCGCTTCCTCAATCCGGATATCTACTTTATCGACTTTTTGCCGACTGAGTTGCATATGCAGGATCTGCTCATCGTGACGGGCGCCGCCATCCTGATGAGCCTGGTGGCGACACTCTATCCCGCCTGGCGGGCGAGCGGTCTGGTACCGTCCCGCGAGCTGGGTCACTGATGCGTTGCATCTAATGCGCAATAAAGAACGAAGGGCCCGCCGGTGCAAACCGGCGGGCCCTTCTGTTTTTCAGGTCATGTAGACTGGCTTAGTGAGCGTTAAGCTCATCGAGTGGCAGGGAGAAGCTGGCCACGAAGGTGTCGATAAAGTAGCGCATCTCCTCGCTCATCCGCGCTGCCAGCATGGCCTCGAGGCGCTTGCGAGCCGGTTCGAACTCCCGGTTGCCGGCGTTGATCTCCTCCAGACATTTGGTATAGGCGCAGAGGGTGTCGGCATCTTTCACCAGCCTAGCCAGCTCGTCATCCTGGGCTGCCGAATCGAGCAGGGGGCGAAAGTCCTCCACCAGTTCCGGCGGCAGCATGCCAAGCAGACGCTGCTCGGCGGCCAGTTCTATCTTCTTGTACTCGCGGGCGATCTCGGGGTTGAAGTATTTGACCGGGGTAGGCAGATCGCCGGTCAGCACCTCACTGCTGTCGTGGTAGAGGGCCATCACGGCGGCGCGGTCGGCATTCACGCTGCCGCCAAACAGCCGGTTTTTGATGATGCCGAGGGCATGGGCCACCATGGCGACCTGCAGGCTGTGTTCGGCAATGTTTTCCGGCTGGATGTTGCGCATCAGGGGCCAGCGGTAGATGAGTTTCATGCGGGCGAGATTGGCGAAAAAGTGGCTGGGTAACATGATGGCCTCAACAAAAGAGAATAAAAAAGGGCAGACCCTAGTCTGCCCTTTTTTTCGTTGCAGGGCAGCGTCTGCCTGCGCATTTCCCGTGTTTATCGGATATAGCGGCCCGATTCCGCCTCCTGGTTGGTCACAATCATCTGGCCGATAGGAGCCAGGCTGATCAGCGCCAGCTTGAGGTGCTGGATACCGAACGGGATACCGATAATGGTTACGAAGCAGGCCAGCGCGGAAGCGATGTGGCCGATGGCCAGCCAGACGCCGATCAGCACGAACCAGAGGATGTTGCCAATCAGCCCCAGAGTGCCGGTGCCGATATCGCTCTGGCCGGTCATGGTTTTGCGATTGACGGCCTGCTTGCCAAACGGGAAGAAGGTAAAGGTGCCGATCACGAAGCAGGCACGTCCCCAGGGGATGCCGACCAGCGAGATAAAGCAGACAAGACCGGCCAGCCACCAGGCCAGGCCCATAAAGACACCTCCCAGTACAAACCAGAGCAGATTGAACAAGAAGCGGAAAAAGGCCATGTGAGTGACTCCAGATCATCAATTTGGTTGCCACCATAACGAGGGAGGGGTAGGGACGCAATGGTTGATTGGCCCAATCGCCATTTGGCTGGTCAAATTGAGTCGCCGCCCGCAACGGTGGGCTGTTTTTCGGCGAAAGATGGGCAATAAAGCGGCGTTCGGATGAAAAAAGGTGAGCAAACGCAAAATTATTGCCATCGGATAGTTGAAGTCGGGCACCTCTCTCCCCATATAAAGGGCAGTTTTGCACGAATTGTGCTTGCACGCCGCTCAATGTGGGGGATGTGTGGCTCGACTCGACCAAAGTGCGCCGCTATAATGCCGCGTCATATTTTCTCATCACAAAGACATATCGTTGTCTTTATAAACAGGAAGACTCCGGGCTTTGCCCAGGGGCAATAAAGGGTCAGCACACAGTGCTGAGTTGAACGAGGTAGAAGAATGCAAGTTTCTGTAGAGACAACCCAGGGTCTGGAACGCCGTCTTACCATCACTGTACCGGCCGCTACCGTAGACGCCGCTGTGCGTAAAGAATTGAATGGCCTGGCCAAAACTCGTCGCATCGACGGTTTCCGTCCTGGCAAGGCTCCGGTTGCCATCATCAAGAAGATGTTCGGCGCCATGGCTCACGCCCGCGTTGCTGATGAAATGATGCAGAGCAACTTCATCAAAGCCATCATCGAAAACAAACTGAGCCCGGCCGGTGCCCCGACCATGGATCCGAAAGAGATCAAAGAAGGTCAGGATTTCGAATTCACCGCCACTTTCGAAGTGTATCCGGAGTTCGAAGTTGCAGGTCTCGAGACCATCAAGGTCGAGAAGCCGGTTGCTACCGTGAAGGATGAAGATCTGGCCAACATGATCGACACCCTGCGCAAGCAGCACGCTACCTGGGCTGATGCCGATGTTGCCGCTGCCAATGGCATGCGTGTGACCATGGACTTCGTAGGTTCCATTGACGGTGAAGAGTTCGACGGCGGCAAAGCTGAAGGCTTCAACCTGGTGCTGGGCGCTGGCCGCATGATCCCGGGCTTCGAAGACGCCATCCTGGGCAAGAAAGCAGGCGACGAGTTCACCATCGAAGTGACCTTCCCGGCTGACTACCACGCTGAAAACCTGAAAGGCAAAGAAGCCAAGTTCGCTTCCAAGCTGATCAAGGTTGAAGAGCAGATCCTGCCTGAGCTGACCGAAGAGTTCGTGAAGCGTTTCGGTATCGAAAGCGGTTCTGTTGAAGAGCTGAAAGCCGAAGTGCGCAAGAACATGGAGCGCGAACTGGCTCAAGCCCTGAAAAACAGCGTGAAAGAGCAGGTTCTGAACGGTCTGGTTGAAGCCAACCAAATCGACCTGCCGAAAGCAGCCGTTGCTCAAGAGATCGACGCACTGCGTCAGCAGGCTCTGCAGCGCTTCGGTGGCTTCCAGGGCGGCAACGCTCCCGAGCTGCCGGCTGAACTGTTCCAGGCTCAAGCCGAGCGTCGTGTACGCGTAGGCCTGCTGCTGGGTGACGTGATCCGCACCAACGAGATCAAGGCTGACGATGCCCGTGTAAACAGCATCATCGAGTCCATGGCGACTGCCTACGAAGATCCGAAGGAAGTGATCGAGTACTACCAGAAGAACGAACAGATGCTGAACGGCGTTCGTAACCTGGCAGTAGAAGATCAAGCCATCGACCTGATCCTGTCCAAAGCGCAAGTGACCGAAAAAGAAGTTGCCTTTGACGAAGTGATCAACAAGTCTGGCGCCGCTGCCTAAGAACATTTGACTTAAGGTCAAGACTGTTAAGTATAATGGCTCGTGTGATCTCCACTCGGGCCATTTTATTTTAGGGACAATGCCTTATGTACAAGAACTATAACGATATGACCGATTCTCCCAGCAATGCGCTGGTCCCCATCGTGGTCGAACAGACTGCCAAGGGTGAACGTTCCTACGATATTTACTCCCGTCTGCTGAAAGAGCGGGTGATCTTCCTGACTGGTCAGGTTGAAGATCACATGGCCAATCTGGTGGTTGCCCAGCTGCTGTTCCTCGAGTCCGAGAATCCGGACAAGGACATCTATATTTACATCAACTCGCCGGGTGGTTCGGTGACTGCGGGCATGTCCATCTATGACACCATGCAGTTCATCAAGCCGGATGTCAGCACCGTCTGCATGGGGCAGGCCTGCTCCATGGGTGCCTTCCTGCTGGCTGGTGGCGCCAAGGGCAAGCGTTTCTGCCTGCCTAACGCCCGCGTGATGATCCACCAGCCACTGGGTGGCTTCCAGGGTCAGGCATCTGATATTCAGATCCACGCCCAGGAGATCCTGAAGATCAAAAATACCCTGAACGAGCGCCTGGCGTTCCACACCGGTCAGGACATGGCTACCATCGAGCGTGACACCGATCGTGACAACTTCATGTCCGCCGAGCAGGCCGTGGCCTATGGTCTGGTAGACGGTGTCCTGAGCCAGCGTAGCTGAGCAGGGTGTCCCGGTCTGTTGTAAACTCAACAGGCCGATCCATCCTCTATTGATAAAACGAGGTTGCTGAATGACAGAGAAACGCAAGGGTGAGGGTGATAAGCTGCTCTACTGCTCTTTTTGCGGCAAAAGCCAGCATGAAGTGCGCAAGCTGATCGCTGGCCCTTCCGTCTACATATGTGATGAGTGCGTCGAGCTGTGCAACGACATCATCCGCGAAGAGATCCGCGAGATCTCTCCCAAGCGCGATGGTAACGAGCTGCCAACCCCTCATCAGATCCGCGCTCATCTCGATGACTATGTGATCGGGCAGGAGTATGCCAAGAAGGTGTTGGCCGTTGCCGTCTACAACCACTACAAGCGTCTGCGCAACAGCGGCGAAAACAGTGGTGTGGAGCTCGGCAAATCCAACATCCTGCTGATTGGCCCGACCGGTAGCGGTAAAACCCTGCTGGCCGAGACTCTGGCTCGTCTGCTGGATGTGCCGTTCACCATGGCCGATGCGACCACCCTGACCGAAGCCGGTTATGTGGGCGAGGACGTGGAGAACATCATCCAGAAGCTGCTGCAAAAGTGTGACTACGACGTAGAGAAGGCCCAGCGTGGCATCGTCTACATCGACGAGATCGACAAGATTTCCCGCAAGTCGGACAACCCCTCCATCACCCGCGATGTCTCCGGGGAAGGGGTACAGCAGGCACTGCTCAAGCTGATCGAAGGGACCATCGCTTCCGTGCCGCCGCAAGGTGGTCGCAAGCATCCGCAGCAGGAGTTCTTGCAGGTTGATACCTCCAAGATCCTCTTCATCTGTGGCGGTGCCTTTGCCGGTCTGGACAAGGTGATCGAGCAGCGTTCCGTGAAGGGAACCGGTATCGGTTTTGGCGCCGAGGTGAAATCCAAGGATGCCAAGGCCACCCTGAGCGAGACCTTCGCCAAGGTGGAGCCGGAAGATCTGATCAAGTATGGTCTGATCCCCGAGTTCATCGGCCGTCTGCCGGTGGTCGCGACCCTGACCGAGCTGGATGAGTCTGCGCTTATCCAGATCCTGAAAGAGCCGAAAAACGCGCTGACCAAACAGTACGCTGCGTTGTTCGACCTGGAAGGGGTCGAGCTGGAGTTCCGTGACGACGCACTCAACGCCATTGCTCGCAAGGCGATGGAGCGTAAAACCGGTGCTCGTGGTCTGCGTTCCATCGTGGAAGCCGTGCTGCTGGATACCATGTATGACCTGCCTTCTCTGGAAGGGGTCAGCAAGGTGGTGATCGACGAGACCGTGATCAAAGGGGACTCCGCGCCCTTGATGATTTACGAAAATCCCGAAACCCAGGCTGCTGCATCAGAGTAAATGTCTGATTTTTAATCGAATGGAAGGGGCTTTTTGCCCCTTTCATGCTTTTTACGGTTTCGGCGATTGAATCTCATCTCAGCGCCCCCATATACTCAGCCAAGCGCTTTGCCAACGGTATAACAAGCCGAGAGGACATATATGAACCTAGAGCGTTCAGAACGCATCGAGATTCCCGTCCTGCCTCTTCGTGACGTGGTGGTTTATCCCCACATGGTCATTCCACTCTTTGTGGGGCGGGAAAAATCCATTCGCTGTCTGGAAGCGGCCATGGAGCAGGACAAGAAAGTTCTGCTGGTGGCCCAGAAGGATGCGTCAACCGATGAGCCAACGGTGGAGGAGATCTTCACCGTCGGGACAGTGGCCAATATTCTGCAGATGCTCAAGCTGCCGGACGGCACCGTCAAGGTGCTGGTAGAGGGTGGGCAGCGTGCCCGCCTGGAGCGGATGATCGACGACAAGGATTTCTTTGTCTGCGAGGCCCAGTACATTCCCTCCCAAGCCATTGAGGAGAAGGATCAGGAAGTGCTGGTTCGCTCCGCCATCGGCCAGTTTGAAGGCTATATCAAGCTCAACAAGAAGATCCCGCCCGAGGTACTGACCTCGATCTCGGCGATCGACGATGCTGCGCGTCTGGCTGACACCATGGCGGCCCACATGCCGCTCAAGCTGGAAGACAAGCAGAAGGTGCTGGAGATCGTCTCTGTCTCCGAGCGCATCGAATTCCTGATGGCGATGATGGAGTCGGAAATTGACCTGCTGCAGGTCGAGAAGCGCATCCGTACTCGCGTCAAGAAGCAGATGGAAAAGAGCCAGCGCGAGTATTACCTCAACGAGCAGATGAAGGCCATCCAGAAAGAGCTGGGTGAGCTGGAAGATAGCCCGGATGAGTTTGAAGCCCTCAATCGCAAGATTGAAGAGGCTGGCATGCCGGAAGATGCCCGTGAAAAGGCCCAGGCCGAGCTTGCCAAGCTGAAGATGATGTCTCCCATGTCCGCCGAGGCTACCGTGGTGCGCAGCTATGTGGACTGGATGGTACAGGTGCCGTGGAAGGCGCGATCCAAGGTCAAGAAAGACCTTGGCAAGGCGCAAGAGGTGCTGGACGCCGATCACTATGGCCTCGAGAAGGTCAAGGATCGCATCCTCGAATATCTGGCGGTACAGGCACGGGTGAACAAGCTCAAGGGCCCCATCCTCTGTCTGGTTGGGCCTCCCGGTGTGGGCAAGACCTCGCTGGGCCAATCCATCGCCAAGGCGACGGGCCGCAAATATGTGCGGATGGCCCTCGGCGGGGTGCGTGACGAAGCGGAGATCCGCGGTCACCGCCGTACCTATATCGGTTCCATGCCTGGCAAGCTCATCCAGAAGATGGCGAAAGTCGGTGTGAAGAACCCGCTGTTCCTGCTCGACGAGATCGACAAGATGAGCTCGGACATGCGTGGCGATCCCGCATCCGCCTTGCTGGAAGTGCTGGATCCGGAACAGAACAACAGCTTCAACGATCACTATCTGGAAGTGGATTATGACCTGTCGGACGTGATGTTCGTGGCTACCTCCAACTCCATGAACATCCCGGGCCCCTTGCTAGACCGGATGGAAGTGATCCGCCTCTCCGGTTACACCGAAGATGAGAAGCTCAACATTGCCAAGCAGCATCTGGTTGCCAAGCAGATCCAGCGCAACGGCCTGAAAGAGTCCGAGATCACCATCGAAGATTCTGCCCTGGTCGGAGTGATCCGCTACTACACCCGCGAGGCGGGGGTGCGGAGTCTGGAGCGCGAGATCTCCAAGATTTGTCGCAAGGCGGTCAAGCGTATCCTGCTGGACAAGAGCATCAAGCATGTTCAGGTCAATCAGGAGAACCTCAAGGAGTTCCTCGGGGTGCAGCGTTTCGATTACGGCAAGGCCACCGACCAGAACCAGGTGGGTCAGGTGTGTGGTCTGGCGTGGACCGAAGTGGGGGGCGATCTGCTCACCATCGAGACCACCAACATGCCGGGCAAGGGCAAGCTCACTTATACCGGTTCTCTCGGTGACGTGATGCAGGAGTCCATCCAGGCGGCCATGACAGTCGTACGGGCCCGTGCCGAGAAGCTGCGCATCAACGCCGACTTCTACGAGAAGCGCGATATCCATGTGCACGTACCGGAAGGGGCAACCCCGAAAGATGGTCCGAGCGCCGGTATCGCCATGTGTACCGCCCTGGTCTCCAGCTTGACCGGTAATCCGGTTCGTGCTGATGTGGCGATGACAGGGGAGATCACCTTGCGCGGCGAAGTGCTGCCCATCGGTGGTCTCAAGGAGAAGTTGCTGGCAGCCCACCGTGGCGGCATCAAGCGAGTGCTTATTCCGAAAGAGAACGAGCGTGACCTTGAGGAGATCCCGGCAAACGTCAAACAAGACCTTGAAATTTATCCGGTTCGCTGGATTGACGAGGTGCTGGAATTGGCGTTGCAGGACAATCCACAGGGGTTTGAGCGCGTTTCTGTCGTGTAAATGTTGATGCGCCGCAAATTTGGCGCATTCGGCGGGTGGTTAAGGCTTGCATGCGCCCGATAACGGAAGTAGCCTTGACCACCGATCGGGTACTCGTGATGAGTCGCAATGCGTTGTGTGGCGCGGGTTTGCGCCAGATTGTCACTTGCAACTGATCAGGAGGCTTGCTATAAAACCTCCACTTGTTGTGGCCAGGGAAATCAGCGCCGCAGCGGTGTTTGATAAAAGGGGAATATAAGAGTGAATAAATCTCAACTGATTGACAAGATTGCAGACGGTGCCGATATCTCCAAAGCTGCCGCTGGCCGTGCGTTGGATGCCTTCATTGATGCTGTTGGTGAAGCGCTGAAAGAGGGTGACCAGGTTGCTCTGGTTGGTTTCGGTACTTTCGCTGTACGCGAGCGTGCTGCCCGTTCAGGCCGTAACCCGCAGACTGGCGCGACCATCGAAATCGCTGCTGGTAAAGTTCCTGCCTTCAAAGCCGGTAAGGCCCTGAAAGACGCTGTTAACTAAGTCGGTCGCTGATATCCGTCGGCTACCGTCCTTGGTCGCAGACCAGACAAGTTAGAGAGTCTTCTCTCATACTGATTGACCAAGGCGCATCGCAATCGGTGCGCCTTTTTATTGTTTACGCCCATCGAGTTCGGGAGCATAAGTACAAACATGATGTTGGATAAACTACGCGAAGGGGCGCAGGGCAAGGTAGCCAAGGTTATCTTGGGCCTGATCATCCTCTCCTTTGCCTTGGCTGGTGTAGGTAGTTACCTGAACGGCCCGGCCCGTACCGCCCCCGCCACCGTCAATGGCACCGAGATCAGTGCTGCGGCACTGGAAAATGCCTACCGTAACGAGCGCGCCCGCATGGAATCCCAGATGGGAGAGGCATTCAGCCAGCTGGCCGCGAACCCCGATTACATGAAACAGTTCCGTCGTGGCGTGCTGGATCGGCTGATCGATCAGGCGCTGCTGGACAGCAAGGCCCGTGAACTGGGTCTGCGTATCAGTGACGAACAGATCAAGCAAGCCATCGTGGCCATGCCGGAGTTTGCCGAGAACGGCAAGTTCAACAATGACCGCTATCTGCAACTGATCCGTCGTGCCGGCATGACTCCCGAAATGTTCCGTGACTCCCTGCGTCAGGACATGGTGCGTCAACAGTTGATGAGCGCCCTGCTGGGCACCGAATTCTCCCTCAAGGGCGAAGCGGAGCAGCTCGACAAGCTCTATAACCAGACTCGCGATCTGCGTCTGGTACGTCTGGCTGCCGCCAACTACATGGCTGACGTTCAGGTCTCCGACAACGAGCTGGAGCAGTACTACAAGACCAATGGCGCCCGTTTCATGAACGACGAGCAGGTCAAGGTCGACTATCTGCTGCTGGACGCTGCCAACCTCGCCAAGGATATCAAGGTCACCGAGCAGGATGCCCAGGATTACTACGATCAGCACCAGGATCTGTTCCAGCGTGCCGAGCGTCGCCACGTGGCTCACATCCTTATCCCGTTTGGCAAGGATGAGAAAGCGGCCGAGCAGAAAGCAGAAGCCGTGCTGGCCAAAGCCAAGGCGGGCGATGATTTCGCTGCGCTGGCCAAGGCTGACTCTTCCGATACCTTCTCTGCCAAAAAAGGCGGCGAGCTGGACTGGTTCGAGAAAGGGGTGATGGATCCGGCCTTCGAGAAAGCCGCGTTCGCCCTGGACAAGGCTGGCGATCTCTCCGGCGTGGTGAAGAGCCCGTTCGGTTTCCACATCATCAAGCTGCTGGGGGTTGAATCAGCCCAGACCAAGCCGTTTGCCGATGTGAAAGAAGAGACCATCACTCGCCTGCAAGCAGACAAGGCCAAGGAGAAATTCTTCGCCGAGCAGCAGAAGATGGCTGACAACAGCTTCGAAAACCCGGACTCGCTGGATCTGACCGCTGATGCCATGGGGATGAAGGTTCAATCTTCCGATTTCTTCACCCAAGCGACTGCTCCGGCTCCGCTGAACGATCCCAAGGTGCTCTCTGTTGCGTTCTCCGAACAGCTGCGCGATGACAACACCAACTCCGACGTGATCGAGCTGGCTGACGGCAAGGCGCTGGTGCTGCACATCACTGGTCACAAGCCCAAAGCGGTCAAGCCGCTGGCCGAGGTGAAAGAGCAGGTGATTGCCGCCATCAAGCATGACAAGGCTAGCGAAGTGGCCCGTGGCAAGGCCCAGGGCCTGCTGGACAAGCTGAAAGTTGGTGAGAGCATCACAGCCGATCTGGCTGCACTCGGTCTGAAAGTGGAGACCCACAAAGGGGTTGCCCGCTTCGATCGCGAGCTGGATCAGAACCTGATTGCCCAGGCGTTCACGCTGCCCCATCCGATCGACGGCAAGCCGAGCGTGGCTCTGGTTGCGGAGACCAATGGTGACCGCGTTGTAGTTGCGCTGGACAAGGTCAACGTCCCTGCCGCCGCATCCGGCATGGCCGTCATGCTGCAAGCTCAGCTGGGTCAGGGCAAAGCTCAGGTGGATTACAAGTCTCTGATCGACGAGCTGCGCAAAGCAGCCAAGATCGAGTACTTCACCAGTGTGGAAGCGACCGTCGAGTAATCGGCACAGCGCAACCCATTGAAAACGGCTCCTTGATGGAGCCGTTTTTTTATCTGTGGGCAAGAGGGGATATTTAAGCTCTGCTCTCTACTCTGTGGCGTGCAGTCACACCACTGTTATACGCCATATCAGTCGTCCAAATACGGGATATAAAAAAACCGGCGCCTGAGTGCCGGTTTTGCATTGCGAGTTTGTGTAGGGCTGGGGTTATACCACGCCCTGGGTGCGCAGGTAATCCTCGTAGGTGCCGCCGAAGTCGCGGATACCATCTTCGCTCAGCTCCAGAATGCGGGTCGCCAGAGAGGAGACGAATTCGCGGTCGTGGGAGACGAAGATCAGGGTGCCCTTATACATCTCGAGGGCCAGGTTCAAGGATTCGATAGATTCCATGTCCAGGTGGTTGGTCGGTTCATCCATGATCAGGATGTTGGGGCGCTGCATCATCAGCTTGCCGAACAGCATGCGGCCCTGTTCACCACCGGAGAGCACCTTGACCGGCTTCTTGATATCGTCCTGGGAGAAAAGCAGGCGACCCAATACGGAGCGCACAGCCTGCTCGTCTTCGTTATCCTGTTTCCACTGGGCCATCCAGTCGAACACGTTGAGGTCGGTGTCGAAATCTTCGGCGTGATCCTGAGCGTAGTAACCGATCTGGGCGTTCTCGGACCACTTGATGGTACCGGTATCCGGTGCCAGATCGCCGACCAGCGTCTTGATCAGGGTCGATTTACCGATACCGTTGGTACCCAGAATGGCGACCTTCTCACCCACTTCCAGCATCATGTTGAGGCCCTTGAACAGGGGCGCCTCGCCATAACCTTTGGACAGGCCTTCGATCTCCAGAATGTTGCGGTAGAGCTTCTTCTCCTGCTCGAAGCGGATGAAGGGGTTCTGACGGCTGGAGACCTTCACTTCCTCAATCTTGATCTTGTCGATCTGCTTGAGGCGGGAGGTCGCCTGGCTGGACTTGGAGGCGTTGGCACTGAAACGGGAGACGAAGGATTGCAGATCGGCGATCTGGGCCTTCTTCTTGGCGTTGTCGGCCAGCAGACGCTCGCGCGCCTGAGTGGCGGCCAGCATGTAGTCATCGTAGTTGCCCGGGTAGACGCGCAGCTCGCCGTAGTCCAGATCCGCCATGTGGGTACAGACGGAGTTCAGGAAGTGACGGTCGTGCGAGATGATGATCATGGTGCTTTCACGTTCGTTGAGCACCTGCTCCAGCCAGCGAATGGTGTTGATATCCAGGTTGTTGGTCGGTTCGTCCAGCAGCAGGATGTCAGGGTTGGAGAAGAGGGCCTGTGCCAGCAGCACACGCAGTTTCCAGCCAGGGGCCACTTCGCTCATCGGGCCGTTGTGCTGCTCGATGGGAATACCGGCACCCAGCAGCAGTTCGCCTGCGCGAGATTCGGCGGTATAGCCGTCATACTCGGCGACCAGACCTTCCAGCTCGGCGGCCTTCATGTAGTCGTCGTCGGTGGCTTCGAGGTTGGCGTAGATGGCATCGCGCTCGGCGATGGCCGCCCACAGCTCGGTGTGACCCATCATGACCACGTCCAGTACGCGCATATCTTCGTAGGCGAACTGATCCTGACGCAGCTTACCGATGCGCTCGTTGACGTCCAGGCTCACATTACCGCCAGTGGGCTCCAGATCACCGCCGAGGATCTTCATAAAGGTGGACTTGCCACAGCCGTTGGCGCCGATAAGGCCATAGCGGTTGCCGCCGCCAAACTTGACGTTGATGTTCTCAAACAGCGGCTTGGCGCCGAACTGCATGGTGATGTTGTTGCTACTAAGCATAGTGTGTAAAAAAATTCCTTAATTATCAGCGCATTGCTGCACTGGTTGAAAATGCTGGGGCGCTATTGGGGCAAATGCCCATTTTTTTGCATCGAACTCCAGATAGAATCGACCTCACTTCGGCTGGCCGATTCGATCCATTTTCCATAGACCTCTTGCAACATTCTTGCAGAGTTGTGACCCATCTGTTCAGCTATGAACGCAAGGTTTCCGTGAGCGGTGATGTTCCAACTGGCATAAGTATGCCTAAGTTGATAGGCCCGGCGATAACGAACCCCAGATTTATTGATTGCAGCTCTCCATGGGGCCACCATGAAAACACCAGAGTAAAAAGGTGGCCTATCCGGCACAACTTTGGTTGGTCGGAAGACAGGGCGCAATGTTTGGCGCACGATCATGCCACCTGGTAGGTGCATGTCAATCTCTGCGTCCAAAAGTGCCCCAGTTATCTTGAATTGATCCTGCAGAGCATTCAGTGCCGGCGGCATAAGGTGAACGGTTCTTGTTCGGTTTGTCTTCGGCAGCTTGAACTGCATTTTTTGCTGAGTCAGGTTTCTCTGCACATGCATAACCCGATTCTCGAAATCAATATCACCCCAACTGAGAGCTCTCAGCTCACCTGGGCGGATTCCGGTGTAGGCGAGGGTCAGTAGCATGTTCTTGAACTGCCTGTTGGTTGTAACCTCGATCAGCCTTTGGAACTCCCAACGCTCGAAAGGATCCGCGCTCTTTTCTGTGTTCAGCCGAGCAGCTGCAACGCGCACGTCAAACTCTCGTTCTACCAGTTCATTCCGCGCGGCCCAGCCAAGTAGATTACCAGCATGGGCAAGATAGGTTCGTACCGTTCTTGGCTTGCAGTCCGTGAGCAAGTGGTTACGCAGTCTTTCAATGTGCATGGGCAGCAAATCAGCTATTGGCATATCGCTGCCGAGAAACTCGTTCATCCTTTTGAACGCGCTGCGATATGAGCGCTTTGTCGATAAACCAACAGTTGGCCCAGCACTCTCAACGAACGCAGCAGCGGCTTCAGCAAGCGTCATCCGGGTAGTTGTGCGCATGCCAAGGCGGGCAAGTACCTTCGAGTTGGGGAAGTGCTTTGCATAGTCAAAGCTGCCAAGGGCAATCTCGTGCTTTATCGCCGCTAGTTTGTTCGCTGCGAATTTGACGTTTGCCTTGGTGATGGGGATGTCCAATACCTCTCTGCACCGGCGCCCCTTATAGCTGAAGCAGATACGCAGCTTGTTGCCATGCACCTCTACCCCAGTCAGCCCGGCAACCATAGAGGCTTGGTTATCTATTGCGCTGACTCGACCCATTTGTCGTACTCCTCGACGCTGTAACGAACCTGACCATCAGGGCCATATTTCCAGATTATTCCTTCTGGCCACTCCCCCTTCAGGCGGCGCCCCTCTGCGGCCTTCTCGGTCATCCCTGTCAGTGCCTCAAAAAGGCGTGGTTTCACCCATCTTGCGCACGGGTAGATGTAATTTCCTTGCATGTGGTCCTCGCGATTAAAAGAGACTCGAGCCGGTGACGCCCGAGCTGGTTGTAGTAAAAGGTTTGAACTTGTTTGCGGGAGTTGGCAGCCTGGTCAAGGCGGTATTCCCCCAGTTCGGTGGTTTTCAGGTTGTGCTGGTTGGCCAGCCTGCCGATGGCTTGGGCGCTCACCCCCAGCGCCTTGCCCAGATCGGTTGCGCTCCAGAGCTGGCCGGTTACCCGCGGCGCTTCGATTGGCAGGTCGAAGTGCGCCAGGATGCGGCCGATCTCGGCGAGCTTGGCCGATTGGGAAAGGGTGGGGGAGAGTACGGTATTAACCAGATCGTCCAGCAGTTGGCTGCTCTGGTCGATGAGTTGTAGCTGTTGCATGGCGTGGCCCTCCTGTCCTTGAGGATGGGGCGCCAATTGGATTGAAGGAAGGGCCGTTAATCCTCTTCATCAAGGATTGGCACGTAGACATCAGACATGTCTGAGAACAATTCTTCGCCTTCTATGCTGACGCAGTTGACTGAATTGCTCATACATATGATTTCATCAACTACGCGCCTGAGCTCGTCTCGGTCTAACTCCTCATCATTAAGTAGTTGCTTGGCCGTATCCCTGAGCGAGCGAACCTCTTCACTTAGGTTTCTGCGCCAGCCGTTCATACTGAAACTTACTTTTGACATTCAGCCTACCCCTCAACTTTGCAGCGGTTGCTGCTTTGGTTCGATTGTTACCACCCCGAGATCGCACACGAACTGGATTGGCTGGCCGTGGTCTGCTGCTACCCAGCACATCACCCGACTCATGCAGCCAAGGGCCTCCTCGGTACCGAGCGCCACCATGGCGGCGGCGATATGCTCGGCGAATTCCTTGTTGTCAGCCATCAGCTCACCCCTCCCACTCCGGCAGCTTGTCGAACTGGTCTTGGGTGAGCATCACGGTTTCAACTTGATGAGGCCCATCGATGCTCTCGAGTACGCCATCCCGCTCATCGGCCGGCACGATAAAGCTGGCGTTATCGAACCTGATGCGGACGAACTCCAGTTGCTTGAAGTCCTCACACTTCGGCGCGTGGGTGCTTGGCGGGAAGCGCCCGTCAAGCGTTTCGGATAGGTCGCGCGCCATTGTCTGGCAGTTGCACATACTCACCCCTTCACAAACAGGTCGGCCGCCACGATAACGGCCAGAATGTTAATGGCCAGGATTGCGATCCAGGCCGCCTTTTGTTTGGTCACGCCGCCTCCTCATGCAGTATTGAGGTCAGGATCACAGGCTTACCGAGCTTGATTGCCAGAGCGTGTTCGGCGGTAGCCCCGGCGCTGCGCTCCCAGTTGGGGAGCAACACCAGCTGATCGGCCATCTTGACCATTTCAATGCAGACGGCCATGTATTCGTGCTGCTCAAGGCCATCAGGCAGGATTGCTGGATTGAGCGCCACGTGGCCAAGGCTTTGCAGGCGCAGCGCCTCCTTGTTGAAGGCGTCGCGGTTGAAGTTGGGCAGGCCGCTCATCGGGCCGGCTATGTAGATTTTCGCCATGGCTATTTCACATCCTTCATGCTGATCGAGATCCCGACGTAGGGGCACTGGGCGCGGTATACATCGCGGCCGCGCTCGCGCTCGATGCTCCGGCAGCGAAAGCCGGAGCGGGACTCGGTGGGAATAGAAAGGCCAGCTGGTTGGCTGGCCTGTAGTTGGGCTATCTGGTGCAGGGCGCGCTCGAGAGCCGCCTGCTTGTTGGGGTCAGTCAGCATCGCCACCCCCTGTACCCGATAAAGCCGGGCTCCATGACGCGCCGGAACGGCAGCACCGGGAGGTGGGCTATCAGGGTCTTGAGCTGTGGGTTATCTGGCTGGCTGTCGATGGTGACTTTGGCGCCGGGGTTGATGCGGAGGTATCGCTCCCTGGCATCAGCGGCTTCTTCCCGGGTCAGGCCGGGCTGGATGATGGGGGCTCGGTAGCGCACGGCTCACCTCCTTGCGGCGCCACGCCGCTCTGATCTGCTTGTTGCTCCTTCAAATCGAGCAGCTCATCAAGAACACCATCATGGATAACTCGCTGAGATATGACTTCATCATCAACCCAACGCCCTTCGTCATGGTCAAATCTACGAACAAATAACTCTCTTTCGTGCCATGGCTGCTCTGGAGTGCCGAGCATTTCAGGGATGGTGTAGCTGTCGTATGGGCCGCCATAGGTAGGAACACCGTCGATCTCCATGAAGAAATCGCGTCGGGTAATGGGGCACTTGTCTGGCCAATTGGTTTTATGTTGCTCAGGCACCTTACCCGCCAAATCAGCCCGTACATACGGCACCTCGCAGGCAACCACCGAATCAGCGCACCATGTCACCTCGTCATGGTGCTCAGGGAATGGCTCGCTGTGGTAGTGGCTCTGGTCACCAACCTGCAGCCAGATGCGCTCCGGTGCGGTGCGGATGGTTTCGGTGATGGTGACAGGCTTGTTTTGCTGCTTGCCAGCCAGCGCTACCTCAATGCGATCCAGCAGGTCGCTGCGATTGGTGCAGTCTTGCGGCAATGGCGGGATAATGCGGCGCATCACCTCATGCGCCTCCTGCAGAAGATCCAGCGCCCCCTTGAGTCGGCTCTGTAGCTGGTCGTGCTGCTCCTGCAGCTCGCGGTAGTCGGCGGCGACCGGTGAGGTGGTGGCATCAGTCCATTCGGTGTCTTGTCGGTCTGGCAGTTTGCCAGCCAGCGCCGCGTCGCACCGTGATGGAAATGACTGCGTTTGCGGAAACTCGCCGATTGCCTCCCGCAGCAACTCAGCCATCACCCCGCACTGGCGGGTGGCGCCTGCCAGCTGTTCGGCCAGCCCGCTCACTTCGGAAAATGGGACGAATGCCCCCTCCTGTCGTTCTTCCATGACCGGCCCTGTGGCGGCCAGCTCAAGATCGTATCGCTTCACGATTGCCCTCCTTCCACAAATTCGAGGGCGGCGACTACTTCTGGCAGCAGTTCATCCCAGCTGGCGATGTCGCCATTCTTGTGCCAGCCGGCCACCCCTTGGCTGTTGTTCATCACTTCCAGCACGCCATTCAGCGCCTCGAGCAGCACATCCCGCTGCTTGGTCATAGCGGCCAGCTTCTGCGCCGGGGTGAGCCCTTCGGTGCGCTGCAGGGTGATGGTGAAGGGGCCAAGCTCAGGCCGAGCCCCTTTCACTTCCAGATAGTTGGTGGCGCTGCGCTCGGCGAACAGGCTGGAGTAGGCTGCGATAAGGGCCTTTTCTGCCAACTCGGGGTGACTGGCCACAAACTCGGCCAGCGTCACGCCCTCCAGCTCCTCGGTGGTGTAGCCGTCCAGCAGGTTCCAGCAGGCGACGATGCGGCGGGCGTTGGCCGCGGTGACAGATTCGGCGACCATATGGCCGCCGTAGTAATCGAGGGCATCGCTGCCTCTCATTTCTGGAACTGGGTGGTCAGCTACAACAGCATGGCCCTTTCCAACTCGCAGCAGCCCCTTGGTATGTTCGGTCATGCTGCCTGCTCCTCTGCCGGTGCCTGGTAGTCCATCATGGTGCAGAGGTCGGTGATGGCTTTTGACAGCAGGATGAGGTTGGCGGCATTGCACTGGCGCCAGTGGTGGGCGTAGTCATCGGCGTCATCGTCAGAGTCGTAATCCGGCATGGAGATGGCGCGCAGGCTGAAATCGCTGTTCATCTTGAAGCTGATGGGCTCGTGCCACAGCTCCAGCTCCTCCACCTGATAGCCAGCCTCCAGCAGGGAAACCACGTCAGAAGCGCGATCGCCGTTGAGATCCATGCCCTTGAAGGTCACCATCTCTTGCGCGGTGTCGGCAGACTTGAGCTTGACGAACTGGAGCGGGGAGAAGGGGCCGAGCGCTTCCGGTCGTTCTGCGCTATCGGTCAGGTAGTCTTTCAGGCGGTTGCTGATCCCCATCTTGATGTTGTCGATGTGAATGGTCTGGGTTTTGAGCGAGCCCATACACTTCACCAGCAGGTGCATAACTACATTGAGCGGGCGCTTGGTGGTGGTGTTGAGGTACAGCATCTCGTTTTTCTGGTCGTACAGGGCGTGGATGAGCGTAGTTTCATACTCAGCGGTTGCCGCCATCTCAACAATCAGCTGCTCCTTCATGGCCTGCTTCTGTTTGCGAGAGATTTTCTCGCACAAGCCGGAGGTAAGCAGCTCGTCAACGCGCTCTTTGAGTTTGCGGTTGACGATCTTGGTCGGGATGAGCTTGGTGTCTTGGCGCACGACGAATGCGAAACCGACGCCGGGCAGGTTGGTAACCAGCTCGCCGGTCACCTGATTGTTCTCGAACCCGGCGCAACTGAGCTGGTTTTCAGTGAGAGGGGTGAAGGCAAGCTCGGACAGGTGTTCGCGCAGGGCGTTGATGGTCGGGAGCTTGGCGCTGTATACGCTGGCAGATTTTAGTACGGAGTGATTCATGGTCAGAGGTCCTTTTGGTCGGTTAGTTGCGGGCTTTCGCCTGCAGGTCGTGGAGTTTTTTGGCGGCTGCTTCGGCTTGTGACCGGTTGCAGATGGTCCCGCCTGGCAGTACAAACTTGCCGCGCAGCTTGGGGTGGGGCATGACGACGCCCAACCCGATGACTACCGCGCCGCAGTATGGGTGTTCCGTGTCTTTCATGGGGTTCCTCGACTTATCAACAGAATCTGTGATGGAGGCGGTTAGTAACTGGTGGGTATCAGGCCGCTTTTCTGGAGCCGATGCCGCGTACAAATGGGATGCGTGGTGATGCGCCAACCTTCATGGTGGGGAAGGCAATCAGGGCACAACCGAAGTTGGCCCCGTTCTTTTTGGTCACGCCGTCGCGCTCGTAGAACTGGTAGCGGCCATCCGGCTCGTAGATGATCACATCCTCGGCCAGCAAGCGGCGCCACCAAGTCGTCAGCGGCTCGTATGGGAGTAGCATCATCCCGGGACTGCCATTGGCTTGCTGCCGTCTTGCCTGCGTGATGAACTCGGGTTTCAGGTCGAACGGCGGGTTGCACCACCAGTGCTCCGGCCAGTCAAGGTTGAGACTGTCGATACCCACGCAGACAGTGCCAGCCAGCTCAGCCTCGCGCATCTGGGCGCGAACATCATCACTGGTGCGGTAGTCCAGCAACCGCTCCAGCAGCAGGTGACTGGTGAAGTAGCGGCTGCACTTGGCTGTGAGCGGCTCGGCGGCCACATCGCACTCAAAGTTGCGACCGTAGAGCGCCTGCGCATCGGCAAAGCACTCCCAGGTGGTGGCCCAGAAGTTCTTATCGCTGGCCGGGGTGCCGCTATCAATCAGAATTGCCATCGACTCGATCCTCCTCGTCAACTGCAGGGCGCTGATTGAGCCAGCTCATGGCATCTTGCTTGGCCGCCTCGGCGCTTTCACTGAATCCGGCCTGATACATCACCTTGCCGAACTCTGTTGCCAGGAACTCGTATGCATCGGCCAGTTTCTTTGCTTCATCGGTCAGGCCGATCCGCCCCTGCAGAATCCCCTCCTTGATGGTGTTGTACTCCCAGCAGTAGATCTGAGCATCGACATACACCCGCATGCCTTCGCGGTAGTCGTGGCGCTTGCGCTTGATAAACGCTTCTGCCGCATCCTTGGTGAAGTGGCTGTTTACAGGCACCCACTTATCATCCCAGCCGGTTACGGTGTGATCATCAAGCTCGCCAAGGATGTCCCACTGCGCTCTGAATCGCTTCAGATTGAGAAAATCCTCGCCTTCTGCCTCTTGCGCCAACTCGTTCAGGTGGCTTTGCTGGTCATCGTCGCACTCATCCCAGTATTCTTGCGGGCTGAACCACACCGAGTCGTCACAAATCACGGCAATCTTATCGGTGTAGTCTTTATCTATCCCGTAGATGAGTTGGCGGGATTCAACCTTGAAGATGGCATCGGCGGTGCAGTGGTCATGAACTCCTTCGCCAACGCAGTCGTGGCGCAGTCTTGCCACAAAGTCAGCCCATGATTCGGTGCTCAGCGGCGCGCCGTGGGCGAGTGATGCCGGTTTTTCTGATTGCTGGCTCATGCCGCCTCCTTGTGCTGTTCCGGTTGCTGGCTGGCCTCGGCCTGCTCTTTCTCCCACTGGCGAACCGCGGCTTGACCGGCGCTGATGATCTGATCGGCCAGCTTGGCGCCAATGCCCTTGATTGCCAGCAGCTTGTCGCTCTGGTTAACCATCAGCTTCCAATCCAGATCGTTCAGCAGGTAGCTCTTATCAGACTGGATGCCACCCTCTACCAGGTAGACATTCCAGCGGATGCCGTTGCCGTCAGGGTAGTGATTGCGCAGGTGTTTGCCCCACAGCAGGCTGATCTCCTTGAATCGGGCCATGTCGTTGATGACCTGCTGGCGCTCGTCCAGATCGGCCTGCTGCTGGTTGATGATGGCTGTCAGCTCGGTCACGCTGCGGGAAAGCCTGGTGTTGTCGCGGCGGTACCCGCTGATTTCGTTCTTGCTGGCGTTGATGGCGTTCAGGCGCTCTTCCAGCTTCTTGCGCTGCTCTGCCACCTTGCGCTTCAAGCCTTCCGGATCCATCGCCTTATAGGCTTTGATGGCGCGTTCCAGCTCGCGAATCTGGACGTTGGCAGCGTTGAGGTCTGCCTGAGCTCCGTCTGCCTTGCGGTTTGCGGCGTAGACGGCATTATCAGCCTGCTCAGCTTTGGCGCTGGCCTCTTCCTGTGCGTCTGCTATGCGCTGCTCGGCTTCGGCTACCTGCTGGCGCAGCTGGCTGACCAGTGCGATCTGGTCATTCAGCTCGCCATCCCGGGATTCCAGCTGGTCGATGAGCCCGTTGAACTCGTCGATATGGGCGTTGGCCGACTCGCTGATCATGGTCAGGTTGGCGTTGAGCAGGGTTTCGAAGCTGCCGATGGCAGCCTTGGCCGGGCCGTCAGGCATCTTGATGATGGCGCGGATCTGGGTGGTGAGGGTGGTTAGCGCAAGGCTTGTCGCCTCACTGGGGTTCAGTTCGGTGGTCATGGTTCGGGTCCTGTTGGGAAAGAGAAAGCCCCGTTGGTGGCGGGGCTGTCAGGATTAGTAGTTGATGCTCAGGTGCTCGATCTTGTTGCTGGCGATGTGCCTGACGAGGTTCGTGGCGAAATCCTCAGAGAGCCCCATCCCCATCAAGTCCATCACGATGGCGCTGTTGATGCGGCCGCGGTGGGCACGATCTGCTGCGCGAAGGGCATCTTCTTCGGCTTTCAAGCGCTGCTCATTCTCGATGCGCTGGCGCTCTTGTTCGGCGGCGCGGGCAGCAGCCTCTTCCGCTTGGCGGCGGGCATTTTCTTCTGCCTGTAAACGGCGCTGCTCTGCCTGCTCTGCTTCGGCAATGCGGCGGGCCTCTGCCTGCAGGCGGGCCAGCTCTGCGGCTTCTGCATCGCGAATGGCTTGCTGCTCGCGCTCTTTGGCTTCGCGTTCGCGGCGCTCGGCATCGAGGCGGGCCTGCTCTTGGCGCTGAGCCTCAGCTGCGGCGGCCTGCTCTGCGATGCGGCGTTCGCGGTCGGCCTGCTCGCGGGCGGCAGCCTCTTGGCGCAGGCGCTCCAGCTCGGCGGCTTGCGCTTCACGCTCCTTGGCCTTCTCAATGATGGTGCGCAGGTGTAGTACGGCGGCATCCTTGGCCACACCAGCCTGGGCGGTCATTTCTTCCCAGCTGTCGTCGATGGCGATCGCTTCAATCTGCTGCAGGTAGTGCTCCAGCTCGGTGCTCGGCAGCTCGGCGGTGGCCTGCTTGGCATCGGCGAAGGCGGTCATGCGCTCCTTGAGGGCCTCAACCCGGGCGGTTTCTGCCTCTTCGTACTTGGTGAGCGGGTCACGCACCTCGTCTTTCAGGGCGTCAAGGGTGTCGCGCAGCACTTTGCGGTTGGCGTCGATGCGCTTGGGGATCTCCTTGTACTTGTCGGTCAGTTCCTTGCCGAAGCCTTCCAGATAGGTTTTGGTCTTGGCAACGGCGTAGGCGACGCTGGCGATCTCCTTGCGGCCCTTGGTGGTGGTGATGTCGGGCACCAGGCTGGTTGCCTTCTGGCGGATATCGGCCAGCAGCTCGGCGATGCCCTGGCCCTCGGTAAACAGGGCGACGGCGGTGGTGGGTTCGATGACAACCAGCTGGGTCTGGGCTGTGTCGGTCTTGGCTTGTTCGGTCATGCTGGGGTCCTTGTGGCGCTAGGCCATAAAAAAGCCCGCTGGTTGGCGGGCTGGATTGGTTGAAGTGGTTGGTTACTCTGCAAGCGACTTTTTTCGCTCTTCGTAAAGCTCTTTGACTCCAATCTTGTAATCTTCAATACCTGATGACTCTGCCCACTTCCACGCGGATGCGAACACCTCTCTCAGGTAATCAATATTATCTGCTGAGTCGATTGCAGATAGGTGGTCTGCGTAGGTGCCAGCGTGATTAGCGTGCCCGCCAGTATCAGCTGGCTGCTGCGGTTCAGACTGATGCGGTTCAGCCTCAATCACCGGGCGCCGTGAGCGCATGGCGTCGAGCGCGCGACTGCCAGACGACGGCGGAGTCACATCACGCTCGATTCGCTCACCTTCGAACTCGTCCGGCGTGTAGACGCCCATGATGACGTCAGGGCAGTAGAGGCGCGCCCAGCGCTTGGTGGCCAGATACGCCAACTGCTGGCGCGGGTCATCAGCCCAGAGCGTGGAGTTGCGGGTGCGCGCTTGAGCCAAATACAGCTCCAGCATCCGCGGCTCATCCTCACCCTTGATGGTGGCCCAGACCTTGATGCCAAGGCCCTCTTCATCTTTCAGTGACCAGCCCGGCTGGCGGTACTCCTTGCCATCCTGGTTCTTCTTGATATCGAACTTGCCGATCACCTTGCTCCAATCCCCGAACCATTCGAAGTGGAGGCGGTCTTTGGTGGGGGCGAGAGCGGTGATCACGGCGTTGACCAGTTGCGCCTCGTAGCCAATCTTGCCAGATACGAAGTGGGTCTTTTGGGCTACGGCAAACGGGTTCATACCCCACTGTACCGCCTGCATCACCACAGCCAGGCAGTCGCCCGGGCTGTTACGGTATTCCTGCGGGATGGTTGCCTTGCCGGTGGCCATGATGTTGGCGAGGCTCACCATGGAGTTCATGCTGGCCACGTCGAGGGTGAGGTTTTGCCCCATTCCCTGCGGGGCCACTGCGGTTTGCTGGTTGCCGTATTCGGCAATCTGGGTATTGTTCACGCTGCTCTCCTTGCCCATGCCGGGCGGGTAAGTGGTATCAGGTCGTGCCAGTCGTTGTTAACTCGGCACTCGTGGAATTTGCGCAGGTCGCGGCGGTAGAGGTCTTTACCAGCCTCTTTCCACTCCTGCTCCAGCGGGCGAACCCGCACCGGGTAGCGGCCGCACTCAATGGATGAGCTGACCGCGATAAAGATGAAGTCCGGGATCTCGTCGTAAATCTCGCGAAAACCGTCGGAGTACATGGCGTCCTGAACGTGGTAGCGGAACTCTTCGACGTGGCGCTCGAAGCGCCCCATGTCGTCCACCTTCTTGACGTCAGCCAGGATGGGGTAGTTGTTGAGCTTCTTATCTGGCCGGCAGCGGCAGAGCTCTTCTGTCTCGCGGTCAGTCCAGTAGAGTGACCCCTCGCAGATCCCGTCTTGCTCCAGAAACCATCTTGCGTCAGGATGGGCGAACACGCTTTCGCGCATCAGCTGCAGCTTTCGCCCATCCTCTGCGGTCATGATGGTCTTGCCCAGCTCGGCGCAGTTGGCTAGAAACTCCTTCTCTTCGTCCTTGCCAGCGTTGGTGCGGCGGTTGAACTCAGGGGCGATGATGAATCGATCCTCGAACTCTTCCGGCTCCAGCAGCAAGCAGTGCAGGGCGGTGCCCATGTCCAGCGCCTTGAGCTTTTCCTCATCGACCGGCGCGCTTTTGCGCCAGATGTAGGTGGCTGGGCTCTCGGCGATGTCGTCGAGCTGGGATTTGCTGATGCCGGGGCCGGAGTGGTACTCCTCGTTGGAGAGGCCAAGCACCAGACCATGCGGCAGGGCCAAGCTGGTATCGACGGCGGCGTTCATGTGGCATCCTCCTCGTAGCTGGATGAATAGATGATCTCAGCTACAGTTGGCACCAATATGTCTTTCGGCTTTGGCATGTAAGCCCATGAGTGGACTGTTGCATCGCTGAAATTACAGCGCTCTCCATACCACCAACAATCCGCCGAGACATCTGAATTAAGCGTCAGTTCGCGCTCGGAAGTTCGCTTTGCAACAATGCACTCCTGGTGCGACTTACCGGGGTTTTCGCCACCGCGAGGAGTCCAGCGGCGCAGCACGAAAACATCGACACCTTTTGGCGGAAGCGCCTCCAGCACCGAAATCCACTTAACTTCAATTTTTTCCATCATGCTGCGCTCCTGTGCTGGTACTGTTGCCATTGCTCCTCGCTCATGGCGGTTTGCAGCTCGGCGAGATGGTTGCTCCATGCGTCATGGGCAAGGTCGGAAAGGCCGGCATCCACCACCTGCTGGACAAACTGCATCAGATGGGAGTGGTCGCCGTCGTTCATCAGCAGCCAGATGGCTTGGTTGTACTGGCTGTGCTGGTCGGGGTTGAGCTCACACAGCAGGGTGGCCGGGTCGGTGCTCAGCATGCCTGCCATCAGGAGCGGTCGGTTGGTGGCTACCCACTCGGCGATCCACTCGGCTTTGGCGTTGGCCTCGGCCTCGCGGCTTTCCAGCAGGGCGAGCAGGGTGGTTTCATTGGTCATGGTCGGGGTCCTGTGTTTGTTAAAAACAAAAACCCCAGCACGATGGCTGGGGTTGTTGGTTGAAACTGGCGCTGGTTAGCGTGGCTGCATCAGCGATTTGGTGCGCCGAGTGACGGAGGCTAGGGTCAGCTTCATCAGGTCGGTCAGGTCGTCATTGCTCATCAGGTCGAGCATGCGCTGCATGTCGCGCGGGTCGGTTGGGTCAATGACGTGGGCGCAGTCGGCAACCGGCCAGAGTGTGAGGCAGTCACCGCCGTGGCGGCCGCTCATGCTGCCACTGTCTGGCTCGATACTGAGCATGTAACGGGTGGCGCCCAGCTTGTGGCAGAGGGCCTTGGCTAGTTGCTGCCCGCTGCATTTGTGCAGTTCGCTGGCAACGGGCGGGAAGGGGATGTCGTTATCAGTCAGCTCGGCAAGCTGGCGGTGCAGCGCTTCGCTTTCGCTGCGGCGAATGGCTTGGGTCGCGGCGTAAACATCAACCTCAAAAGCTGGCTCAATCCAACCTGCATATTTCATGGCTACCAACTCGACAGCCCATGTGCCGGGCTTGTTACCACCCCTTACCGTTTTCAATGCGGGAAATCCCGCTTTGGCTTCTACCGCCGCAATATAGGCGCCATTGAAGCGTTTGAACTCGCTGGGTTTGTGCGATGCGGTGGCCTTACCTTGGGCTATAGCGGCTTTATGTAGGTCGTTGAGGTTGTACATACCATCGGCTGTGATGGTGATGGAGTGATTGGCTATGGTGAGCTGAGTGTTCATGGTGCGATTCTCCTGTAGAAGTGAATCACCACCGAGAGGTTCCAATCTCTGTATTGGTGGCGAACTGAACGAGGTTGGAACTACCGGCTACAGAAGAACCCGGCCAGCCTTGCGGCTGCCTCGCCCAGCCCGCCATAACAGAAATTGCGGGTGCTACTGGACTACGCATAAAAAAACACGCTGGCGCGTGTCATGCGCTTCTGTAGGTTCGGGGTTCCAATCCCGGCAACGGATTTTGCCGTTGCTTTTATAGTATCTAGAAACATTGGCATGGTTGTCAATCCATGAAAAAGCCCAGCGGTTGCTGGGCTTGGTCTGGTGGCTGCATTAACTGTTTTTCACTACTTGGGCGTTTTAATCGCAAAGCTCTTCATATGCATCGCCAATCGATGTCACCCAGTTTTCGATGTAGAAGTTACCAGAATCGCCATCGCTTCGTGTTAGCTCTTGACTGCCATAGGTTTTCATCGTGCCGAAGACTTCATCGCCTTCATACAGGTAAACACCACCATAGTGTTCAGCAGCAATATACCAGCCATCAGTGGTCTCAATGATGGCGTTGCCACTCCCGCAAACATCCTCTTTAACCACAATTCCTTTGTCAGCAAAAGCAGCTGAGCTAAAAGCTACGCTTAAGGCAAAAAGCAATACTCTGCGCATGTTAGTAATACCCCATCCCTGATAATTGAATGGGTATTATGGATCTGTTTGGGGCGACTGTCAGCCTGCAACCCACTGATGCAATGGGCTCCAGGCTGGCCACTGTTGCCAGTGGCTAGCTGTCACCTTCCAGCGCCATGTTCCGGTTTGACGGGTTAATGGCGATCTGCCGGGCCAGCAGATTGCGAGCGGTGACTGCCCAATCCAAGTTGTTAAAGAGCGGTGCAACACTGAATTCAGGTTGCAAGAAGCCAAGACACACTCGCGGTGTCTATTAAATGCGTCTTGGCTACGGCGCTATCAGGGAAGCGCCAGACCCGGAAAATCAGATGGAATCGATGTGGTACTGCATGCGTGCAATCAGCATGGCTCTGTGGCCTTTCGGGATGCGGCCCAGTCGCTCATTGGCGATGGCGCGCTTTTCTGCCAACTTCTGGCGGCGGATATCGTCTGCGATTTCGCTGACGCGGCGGTGGAGGCGTGCTCTGCGAGCTTTGTTGCCGCTTACGTGGTCAGCGATAGTGGCAATGATCTGGTCTGCGTGATGCGCGGCTCTGGAAAAAATGCTCTTGGTCATGGTACATTTACTCCTGTTGGCGAGTTGGTCCTCGCTAATTCCCACCGGGTCAACTGGTTGGGGTCCTGATTGCCGGGGTTGGTCCCTCGGCTGTCTCTGACTGGGGGTGGTACCCTAGTCCTTCAAAGCCCGCCCTGTGCGGGCTTTGTCGTTCTTACGCGCTGGTCAGGCGCTTTTCACTTCTGCCCTGGTTAGGGGCGGGGTCCTGATTGCCGAGTGTCTAAGTTGGTCGGAGATACAGGTATCGAACCTGTGAAGCCCTCATCCCAAATGAGGTGGCATACCGCTTGCCTAATCTCCGATATTGCCGGTTACCTGATCCGGCGACAGCTGGCATCCAGTTAAAGGCTGTAGCCCTGTCGGTTTGTTGTGGTGGCCGGGTCTGACACCGGCCGAGGTCTAGGGGGCATCCCTACGAATGCCGGTTGGCGCAAAGACCTTCCCATCTTCACCACAACTGTGGATTGCACTGCTCTTGCTATCAGTCCGGGCGGTTCGACCGATCCAGTCTTGCCAAACTATCTGGCCTTCCTGTCGCTGCCTTAGGTCCGATGCCGGTATCCTGCCAATGCAATCCCAGTTGTGCGCTCACCTTCCAGCAAGCTCGGTTCGGATAAACACGCGACGCATGTTGCTACGAACTAGGCGGGATCGATGACAGGTGCCGCCTCATTACCCCTTGTCACCATCCCAAGACCTTCACCACTATTGGCCGCCTTCCACGCTGCCCCTTGCTGTTATCGGTCTTGGTTGTTCGATTGCTTTACCGAACAAGGCAAAGGTTAATATTCCCGAACACTTGCGTCAATAGAAAATGTTCGGTTTTACGAACTATTTTTTTAGTGGGTGATGTAGCTGCCAAATGGTGGGCACAAAAAAGCCCGCGCGATGCGGGCTTGATGGAGGTTGGTACAGTTACTCTTTCGTGTTGCGGCGCAGTTCAACCATGCGGCCGAAGATAATGGCGTCCTTGATGGGCACCACTCCCAGGCGCTGATCATCGGTTACCAGTGTAATGCCAGAGAGGCCGTCGAGCGCCTTAAGCAGCCGATCCTGCTCGCTGCTGACTATCCTCGCCAGCACCACGTCGTTATGGCGTGGCGTCCGGTCGGCCAGATCAATAACGCAGATGTCGCCGCTCTTGATGCCGGATCCCGCGAGGTTGTCATCGTTGGCAATGATGCCGATCAGCTGGCCATCGTAATCACTGTATATGGTGTCGCGCCCGTCGAGGGTGTGCAGGGCATCGGTTGGGTGCTCTGTGAGGTCTGACATTTCCCATACCGATACTTTGCCGAGGTGCGTATCTGCTACATAGGTGCCGCTCTCTTTACCGGTATAGAGCCATAACGGGTCACATCCGAGCGCTTTGGCAATGGAGAGCAGGCTGCTGACGCGCAGATCCTTGAGCGGGTCAGAAAACAGAACGGATATCACCGCTTTGCTCACGCCTGACTTGCGCACCAGGTCGGCCTGCTTCCAGCCGCGCTCATTGAGCATGTATTTCAGTCGATCTCTGAAAGAGGTCATGTCGCACTCGTTCGAATAAAAAAACACTCCCCCATTTTGTCCTATTTCTTGTGCGCTATGCCGATGGTTGACTTGTTCGGAAAAGCGAACCAAAATGGGTTCTGTATTACCAGTATCCATAAAAGGGACCCCGACCAATGAAGAAAGACCAAGCCATCCAGTTTTTTGGCGGCAGTAACGCCATGGCGCGCGCCGTTGGCGTGACCAAAAGCACCGTATCCGAATGGCCAGAAATCATCCCGGCCAAGTATGCCACCCGCATCCACTTCGCCTCCGGTGGCCAACTTGATTTCTGCCTTGAGGATTACCGCCCTGATCAAGCCGAAACCCAGCAGGCCGCCTGACCAGCGGCCCGCTTTACCACGACCCAACCAGAGGACCAACACCATGGGCGTACCTTGCAAGCCTGAGCATGAAAATATGAGCACCATTTCCCCGCTGCGAGTGAGAGGCACCGTTGCCCATCGCTCCGTGTGGCAGGAAGTCGGTGCCGAAGTCGGCATGACTGAAACTGCATTTGCCCGCACCTCGCTGCTGATGCTCCTTAACTCCATATCTCAGCACGAGCCGCAGATACTGGCGAGAGCCGTCAAACGAGCCAATCGGAGCCTGATCGAGCAAGGCTATCCGCCGGTCACTGTCGAGGAGATTTTAAAGGGCGATGGCCTGCCAGAGCGCGGCCTGCTGACCTTCTCGCCGCAAGATGAGGCCATCTATGACGAGGAGCGCCCCAAGAAGCCGGTGCAAAAGCTCATCGGCCTGATCAATTTCGTTTTAGGGAGATAACCATCATGTTCAGCAATACCAAACCCCGCCCGAAACCCGAGCATGTCACCGTTCGGGATAACGTCGTCCTCAAGGCCGTAATGCACGAGCTGGCCCTGCACCTGGACGATGACTCGGTGATCACCATTGCGCAGGCCGCTGGCACTGATCGCACCGCGACCCGGCTTTCCCGCGAGCTGATGGCCCGCAAGATCGAACGCGCCGAGAAGCAGCCAAGCGCATAACCATTTCAATCAGGCCCGCCTCACCACCGGGCTGTTAATTCAGGACCTCAAAAATGACCATTGAACCCAAGGCCCATGGGGCCGCTCTCCTTTGTGCCGATCTGGATCACTGCCCCATTTGCGGCAGCGAGCTGCGCACCGGTACCGATGACCAAGCCTATGAGTGCCCCGGCTGCGAGTATACGGAGCGGGAGGTAGCGGCATGAACCACAACATCGTTTCTGTATCTGGCGGTAAAGACTCCACAGCCACACTTCTGCTGGCAATCGAGAGGAACGCCGAGAACCTGCAAGCAGTTTTCTGTGATACCGGGCATGAGCATCCAGAGGTTTATAGCTATCTGGATTATTTGGAGTCTCGCCTTGGCTTGTCCATTCGCCGCGTGAAACCGGACTTCAGCCAGCAGGTAATTGCTAAGCGAACACTGGTGCAGACTAAGTGGGCCAGTGATTTGCCAGAGCTGTTTATGGCTGATAGACCTGGCCGCTGGGTTCTTAAAAGCAATTATGCCAGGCTGACCGGGGCCGACGAAGATGGTGTGTATTTCACGCTGCGCTGTCCAGACGGCTCAGAAGTTGACTGGCCAGCTGAGCCGGAAGAGCCAGCCGACCGCTATGCGACTACACAGAGCGGCCCTTTTATCTGGTTGCCAGCAGGTCATGGTATGAGCCGGGATGAAGCGCAGCAGAGAACAGGGATCATCATCGAGAATGCACTCTCTGTACTGCGCCCGACTGGCAACCCGTTCTTGGATTTGTGCCTGTGGAAAGGACGCTTCCCAAGCACTATGGCCAGATTCTGCACCGAAGAACTGAAGCGCAACCCAATGCAACAGCAGGTGCTGTTTCCTCTGCTGGAAGACCATGAAACAGAGGAGGTATGGAGCTGGCAAGGGGTGAGAGCTGATGAGTCAACATCGCGCTCAAAACTGCCTGAGAAAGATGAGGTGCGTGATGGCTTGATCAACTACCGCCCGATCCTTACCTGGACTGCGCAGGATGTTTTCGAGTTTCACCGCAAGCATGGCGTGAAATGGAACCCGCTCTATGAGCAGGGCTTGAGCCGTGTTGGCTGCATGCCTTGCATCATGTGCCGGAAAGACGAGCTGCGTGAAATTGCCAACCGCTGGCCAGAAGAGATCGAGCGCGTCGCAGAGTGGGAACGACTGGTGAGCATGGCCAGCAAGCGCGGCGCCTCGAGCTTCTATGGCCCGCGTGTCGCGGGTGGTGGTCAGTCTGTAGAAATGATGACGCATGAAGAGGCTCAGGAGCTGCTGAACATCAATCGCGTAGTTGATTGGTCGATGACTGGCAGGGGTGGAAAGACGTTTGATATGTTCGCCCGCCTTGCTCCTGACGTTGGTTGCTCCAGCGCCTATGGGCTCTGTGACAACCCTGTTTTTGACCCATCAAGCATCACCGCCATTCAGCCACAAAAGGCTGGGGAGGCAGCATGAACACCGTTATCCAATTCCCGGGGGCAGGCGCCCCCATTTCCAAACCTATCAGCAGAGGTAGCAACGTGAGCACCAACAGGCGCAGCGGGTATGTGATCTGCTGGCGGTCACTGATGGCCGCCGACTGGGCAAAGAGCGCAGTGAAGTTTGCAGGGTGGATGCGCCTTATCAGCCTTGCTGCCTATGAAGAGTGCGCAGTGAGCTACAAGGGGCGCGAGTGGACGCTGATGCGCGGCCAGCTGGTTATCAGCACTACCGAGCTTGGCACGTTGCTGCGTGATGAGCGTGGGCGCGCTCTGTCCAAGCAAGCCACCGATCGGCTGCTGGGGTGGTTTGAGCGTGAGGGGATGGTGAGTATTCAGGGCACTCCATGGGGCTCTGTGATCACTGTCAACAACTACGACGACTACCAGGCCGCTGTTATGGCCGTGGATACTGCCGAGCCAGCACCAGAAAAGCTGGATTCAATTGAGCAAAAAGAGACTCAATCGAGTGGCGTTTCGATCGGTACACCAACCGGTACGCTGACCGGTACGCACACCGAAACGCTCAATGCCGCGCCAGATATGGGCTTGAGCGGTATTGATGATATACCCTCCGGTGTACCGATCGGTGTTTCGACCGGTACGACAACAGAACAAGAAATAAATACATTAAAAGAAAACATAAAGATCTCTTCGTCGAAGAACGCTGACGCGCTCCCCGACGCCGGCGCTGTTGAGTCGGTTTCTGCCGTTGTCGAGAAGATTCGTCCAGATGCCGCCATCCAGACCCCGAGCGGGAAATTCTGGGGCACTCAGGATGACCTGACCTGCGCTGAATACATCCACGGCAGGGTGCTTGTGGTGAACCCCACGGCCAAGGCCCCCAACTGGGCGCAGTGGGCGAACGATATCCGCCTGATGCGAACCCAGCTTGGGTACACCCATCACGATATCTGCTCGCTGTTCAAATGGGCCAACCTCGACCAGTTCTGGTCTGCCAACGTGCTGTGCCCCAAGACCCTGCGCAAGCATTGGGACAAACTCACCGCCAAGCGTGCTGGTGTGGTGCGCCAGCCGGTACGTGGCGATGAGTGGGATCTGACCAAGACCATGAACGCAGACAAGCTCAACCAGTTGATTCAGGAGGGGTTCTGATGACCATGAAACCGTTAAGCGAGGTCCTTGCTGGAATGCCGAGCGAGTTGCCTGTCGCGCCAGTGCGCAAAGTGGCCGCCGTGGTTACCGAGCGCGACACCCTGGTCGTGAGCAAGTTACTCGAGCAGCTCAAGGTGATATTCCCTGCATGGCAACGCTCGTTCCCCACGCCGGAGATGCAGGATCGAGCGCTAGGGGAGTGGACTGTTGCGCTGGTCGAGGCCAACTGCACCAGCCGTGAGCAGTTGAGCTTGGGGATGCGGGTTGCACGATCCCAGGGGATCCCGTTCTTCCCGGGGCCAGGGATGTTTATCAAGTGGTGCGAGATCACGCCTGAGTCGATGGGGCTGCCGTCGCTGGATACCGCGCTGGTAGAGGTGCGCACCCGGCGTTACACCCATCCCGCCGTCGAGCTGGCCGCCAAGGCAACGAGCTGGGAACGACAAACGCTCAGTCTGGATGAGTACCGCCCTGTGTTCGAGCAGGCATACGCCCAGCTGCTGCGCCGGGTCGTTGCCGGAGAGGATCTTGGGGCGGAGGTGCGCAAAGGGCTGCCAACGCGTGAGCAGATCCAGCACAGCCCGGAGTATTACCAGCAAGCCGGCCAGCGTGGCGTGGAAAGCCTCAAGGCCCTGTTCAAGCGTGGAGGGATGGCCAATGTTCAATCTTGATGTGATCGCCGCGGTCAAGGCCGCGAAGTTTTGCCGGGTGGTGATCTATCCGCCAGTTCGGGGTTGGTGCGGGGAGCGGGTGCTGCTGGAGGTGGCAGACGAAATCGCCGTGCTGGGGCACACCGATTGCCAGCGCGGGGCAGGGCATTGGCTGGTGCTCGACACGACGCCTGAGCAAGTGGCGGAGGAGGCCGAACGGCTGAGAGGCGCGCCAGTGCTGGTGTTGAGAGGTGGTGCCGCAAATGGAGCTGTGGATAACTTCGGAAAGGAGGCGCTTGCCAACCCGTGACAATCGGTATATCGCGCCGTAACATGTTTCAGGCCGGACCTAGACCACCCGGCCGTTGACCAAAAGGACCCGACCATGACCGCAAAATCGAATACCCGAGATCTATCCGTTGCGACCCAATTGGGCCGTGTGATTTCCATCATGAGCGACGGCAAGTCCCGCACTCTGCGCGACATCGAGCGGGAGTGCCGGAACCGCTTCGGCCACGCCGACACTCAAGCCGCCATCAGCGCCCGCCTGCGAGAAGTCTGCTGCCACGGCTGGGTAAAACACTCCAGCTGCCAGACCATCGACAGCAAGCAGGTTTGGCATTACAGCCTATCGCCGTTCCCCACTGCGGAAGCCGTTGCGGCTAAGGCGGTGGCAGCATGAGAATCACCCACGCTATCGCGGCTGTGCTGTTCGCAGCTATAGGGCAACCCGCTCGCCTCAATCCGAACGACTTCATCCCCGGTTATGGGTTCTGCATCCCCAACCAGCGCAATGACAGGGCCGCAAAACGCCATCGCGCCGCCGCCAAGCGCCGCAACAAAGCCAAGCGGGGGTGAGGATGAACATGCAATTGCTTGAGTCAGCCCTGCACTTCAACCCGTTCGAAGGGGATTTCGGAAGTTGTGGCGACAGGACCCTGAAAAACAAGATCGTCAAGTTCAGGAAGCCTCACGTTTGCCACATCTGCGACGCAGAAACGAAGGTTGGTGAAACTGGCCGCAACCTTGTTGAGATTTTTGAAGGCGAGATAGGTTCGTTTTACTTCTGCCAAGAATGCTGCGTTGCCATGGCCAAATCGGTTGATGGCGACGATGACGGGGATGACGACTGCGACGAAATTGACCGCCGCTACGAGCTTGGAAATGACCGCCGCCAGAGCAAAATTGACGAGGTGGCAGCATGAGCTATCCAAAGCACTTCCTGCGCAGCCCTGAAATCCGCGCCCGCGCCTGCCAGCTGGTAGCAAGCCTGCCGGTTGACCAAGACAAGCCGCTGGTCATCGAAATCAAGGAGATGACCCGCAGCCTGGCCCAGAACGCTCTGTTTTGGGCAGTCATGACCGATATCGCTGAGCAGGTGTGCTGGCATGGCCGCAAGCTCTCCAAGGAGGACTGGAAGCACGTCCTCTCCGCCGCCCTGTACCAGCAGGACGTGGTGCCGAATATCGACGGTAACGGGTTCGTGGTGCTGGGCAAGTCCACCTCCAAGATGACCGTGCGCGAGATGCGCGATCTTATCGAGCTAGCCCAATCCTTCGGTGCCCAGCAGGGCGTGAAGTTCGGAGATGAATCCCGCCGCGGCTTCGACTGGGTGGCGGCATATGGGAGGGCGGCTGCATGAGCGAGCAATTCTCCCATGCCCGCCTTTCAGAGATCGCCTGCTCATGGCTTAAGCGCCCAGTGAGCAACAAGGGACCAGCCTGCCAGATCGCCATGATCGAGGTCGGCGGACTCTATGGCGGAGAGCGCGCTGACGCCTGGGGCTACCGCTGGGGCTGTAACGGCGGCTCCGTTCTTGTGGAGGTGAAGGTCTCTCGATCTGACTTCCTCGTCGATGCCAAGAAGCCGCACCGCAATGGCAAGGTTCTGGGGATGGGGACCTATCGGTACTACATGTGCCCAGAGGGCATGATCACTCTGGACGACCTTCCCCATGGCTGGGGATTGCTCTGGGTCAACAGCCGCGGCCATGTGAAGTTGATGGCTGGGCATGTGTGCATGCTGCTTGGCCACAATGGACGCGGAGCCGAAACAGTCTGGGCTCACCAGAAGAATGACCAGCTTGAACTGGAGATGATGGCCCACGTACTGAGCCGGATCGGTGATCCTGAGGTGATGAATCGCCGGCTGCGTGATGCAGAGCAAAAAGCACAGCGTTTGGCGCGTTATCACGATGACTTCCATCGTCAGGAGCGTGAGATGCAGGCTCTGCGCTGGAAGGTTAAGGGCCTGAGCGAGATACTTGACTCTCACGGCGTGGAGGTTAGTGCAGCATGAGCAAAACCAAGGCTGACAAGGATTGGCTGAACGATGTGAGCTCGATCGGCTGTATCGCCTGCCGCAATGCCGGGTATGGCGCCACGCCAGCGGAAATCCATCATGTGCGCTCTGGGTCTGGTATGGCTCAGCGCGCCGAGCACACCAGAGTGCTGCCGCTGTGCCCCCGACATCACCGAGCTTGCTACCCCACCGGTTTCCACGCTGCGCCGCGCACCTGGCAACAGGAGCACGGCAGCGAGGAGGAACTGCTGGAACAGGTGGCTCGGGAAGTGGCCGAGCTGCGCAAGAACACCATCGGGAGGGCGGCATGAGCGAAAAGGTTGTCAATCTCGCAGAGGTGAGCAAGGAGAGCGGCGTCAACGTCGTTTCCATTCTGGAGCAGGCACTTGAGAGCGCCAAACGCGGCGAGGTCATCAACTGCCTCATCGTGACGGTCAACAGCGATTACTCCTGCTCGCGCGCTTGGGCGAACGGCTATCAGCCTTTTTCCCTGATCGGTCAGCTGGAGAACGCCAAGGCCAGCTTCATGGAGGCGCACCTCGAATGATCCACCTCTCCGCTATCGCTGCCAGCCGCCTGCTCGGCAACAACCCGAACGCCAAGGCCGTGGTGAACAAGGTCAAGAAGGCGCAACAGGTGGATGAGCTGCACAGCAAGGTGCTGGCCCAGCTGGTCGGCTTCCCTGACCCCGCCACCGAGCTGGTGTTCCACCCCAAGCGCAAGTGGCGACTGGACTATGCCTGGCCGACCCGCATGATCGCCGTCGAGATCCACGGCGGCATCCACTCCGGTGGCCGTCACACCCGCGGCAAGGGGTTCGTGGAGGACCGCGCCAAGATGAACGAGGCCGCCCTGCTCGGGTGGACTGTGCTGGAAGTCACGCCGGAACACGTCAAATCCGGCCAGCTGCGCGCCTGGCTACTCACCGCTTTCAATCAGGACCAAGACCAAACGAGGACCAACCCATGAGCAATTCACTGGAAATGGCACTGCGCCTGTTCTCACCAAAGGGGGCGCTGCATGAGCCAACCTCCAGCAACTTCAACGCCCTGGGGCGTGACGACTTTATCGGAGCCCTGCAGGTGGCCGCCAAAAACAACCCGCAGGGGCTCCAGTACCTGATGGCAGATCATCAACTCGATGCCGCCGCCATCTCTGAGCTGGCAGCGCACTTTGAGGGGGCGACAGGTAATGCCGAGGCAGGTGGCATGGCGCTGGCTATCCTGCTGCGCCGCCCGCTGCCTGAGCAGCTGGACAGGCTGGTGCTGTCTCACCCCCATTACGACAAGGAACGCCGCCGCGCCGCCGTGGTAATGGAGAAGGCCAAGCGCGCCCACCGTGCCGGAAATGGCCACGAATATCAGCGCCTGCTGGCTGAGCGTAACGGGATCTTGTCTCTCGCCCACGACCACTGTGTCGCTGAGATGCTGCAATCCGGCCGTTGCCCGCACTGCAAGGGGACCGGGATCCGCCTCCGCAAGGGTGACGAGTGCCCAAAGTGCCACGGCACCGGGCGAGTAGTGCCCCATGCCGATATGGTGGCGCGCCGGTTCGGGCAGGAGATGCGCCAGCGCGTAGAGCAGCTGGTTGATGAGGTGATCCACCAAGCCTCTGACCTGTCCAAGATTATGGATCGGCAGGTGCGCCAGATGCGGGCGGCGTAGTCTTACCCTCTGATTGCTTGAATCCCCACCGCCCCAGCGTTAGTATCTATCAAAGATGGCCAGATTCCCCCGGGACTCTGGCCTTTTCATTTTCCGGCCCGCCATCGTGCGGGCTTTGTCGTTTCTGGAGGGGCGATGACGCCTGACAAGGATCCACAGAACTACAGCGTGCTCGCCTATCTGGCGTTCGGCGGGCTGAGTGTTTGGGGCGGGTTGGTGACCTACATACAGACAGTGAAACGCGAGGGAAGACAGTTCCGGTGGGCCGAGGCGCTGCTGCAGGTGGTGGTGTCAGGCTTCGCCGGGATGCTGACCATGCTGCTGAGCTGGTATATCGCCGCGCCGCTGCCGCTGTGCGGTTTTATGGCCGGCCTGGCTGGACTGATGGGGTCGAAAGCCCTGGAGCTTTACGAGCGCCGGGCGACCGGCTGGATGACTGGGGGGAAAGGGTAATGGCACAGCGTTGGGTAGAAGAGGCTCGCCGACATATCGGGCTGACTGAAATAAAGGGGCCGAAGCACAACCCGGAAATCGTGGCGATGTGGAAGGCTATCAAGCGTGGCGGCATCAAAGACGATGAAACTCCGTGGTGCGCGGCATTCGTTGGCGCTTGCCTGGAGCGGGTAGGTGTTCAGTCCACCCGATTCGAGGGGGCGCGTTCTTATGCCTCCTGGGGTGAGAAGCTGGATAAGCCGGTTGCGGGCTGCGTGGTGGTATTCAGCCGTGATGGTGGCGGCCATGTCGGTTTCGTCGTGGGGCAGGACAAGTCTGGCAATCTGCTGGTGCTGGGTGGCAATCAGGCGGACGCCGTGAACGTGAAGGCGTTCCCTCGCTCCCGGGTTACTGCATACCGCTGGCCCGCGGGTGAGCCGATGCCGGTAGGGGATCTCCCGGTCATGGCCACTGCTGAGTTCTCGAAGTCAGAGGCGTAGGCGTCAGCCTTGCCGATATCGCCGGGTAACCGGTAACCGCAGAGAGGAGAGTGCGATGGAAAACATCGTGGGATTGGTGTTTCACTGGCTTGTCATCCTGATGGCCGTGGTAGGGGGCGCATCCCTTGTGGTGCAGGGGCTGGCCAAGATTGCTGCCGTCACCCCGTCCACCCGGGATGATGAGATTATCGGGAAGGTAGATACCTTCTTGGTCGGTCTCGCCAAGGTGCTGGACAAGCTGGCCCTGAACCTGCCGGCTGATAAAGCCCGGAAGCAATAACATGAACAGCTTGCTCCAACTGCTCGACATTCTAACGGCCCTTCTGGGCCGTTGGCTTAAGCAGGAACGGGCAAGGGAGGTGCAGGAAAGCTATGACCAAAACCATAGTGACCCACAGGGGCGCTTTGCTGATCGCTTCGGTGCTGCTTCTGGCCAGTTGCCAGACAGCACCAAGCCAACCAGCGAACTGCCCACCACCCACTCCCAGGCTGACATGGAGCCCCGCCAATAACGGCGGGGTTTGTCTTTCTGGGGAATCAACAGCCGACCTACTGGACTATCTCGATGCACTGGAGCGATGCAGTGGTTAATGGCATTACCGTGACAGGGGTAATCACTCAGGTGAAGGAGTATGACGGCAGTCATGCCCTGGTTGTTCTCAATACCGGCGTTTCCGTAGTGGTACCGGCAACCCATCAGCCCGTACCCGGCGACACCGTTGTCGAAGGCGAGCTATCTCTCTAAATGGCAAAGACCGACTGGGCACAGCTCAATGCAGAATTCCTGCAGGAGCACGAAGCGACCGGCATCAGTGCAGCAGCATGGTGCGAAAGCCGCGGCCTTAACTACAACTCGGCGCGTCGCTATTTGAAATCTCGGGGGCAATCCCCCGCCCAACCCGAAAAATCTCGCGTAGCTGCGCAACCTGCGCAATCCGAAGTGCGCAAAACTGCGCAATCTGCGCAAAGCGCGCAACCCAAGGGGAATGAAGGCAAGACCAAGAGGGGAGAGGGAAGAGGGGAAAGGTCATCCTCATCCACACAACCCACTGACGACTCAGGCCAAAACCCGAAAAGAAAATCGGGGCGCCAGCCAGATGGCCGCTTTGGCGTGGGCAATCGTGAGTCTGTCGGCAACCCCGGCAACCCGAGCCCTGTCGCAAAGTGGAAGCCAGGCGATCGGCCCGCGCTGACCCACGGCGGTTACGCCCAGTTCCTTGATTCGCCTGAGCTGTTCGACCAAGCTGAGGAGTTGAGGCTGAGGGACGAGCTGATATTCACCAGGGCTCGCGTTATCTCCGTCACCAAGACCTTGAAGAGCCTGCATCAGGATCTGGTAGATGCCACCGAGATGACCGACCGGATTGGGCTCTATGACAAGATCCTGAAAGCAGAGCAGGCCCTTGACCGCAACATTCAGCGTATCGAGTCTATCGAGCGCACCTTGAGCACCCTGCGCATAGATGAGGTGACCGGCCCCAAGATTGAGGCGGACACCAAGCGCATCAAGGCTGCTACCCGCAAGCTGACTGCCGAAGCCGACCGGCTGGAGAAGGATGGCGGCAGTGAGTCAACGCCTGTCAGTGAGATGCTCTCTGAGCTCCATGACATGGGGACTGGGGGGCTGATGAGTTGCGACTGAACCTGATAAGATGGATCCATGAGGATAGGGGGAATCATATGTTGGACGAAGTCGATATTGAACATCAGTACCGGAAAAACTTAATGATAATATCATTAGTTCTGTTGGTGTACTCAGTTGCCGGTGGTGAGATTAATGGCGAGATAAACCTATCTGGAGTTGGAATAAAATTTAAAAACCCTGGTTATCTGGAATGGATCGGGTTGACAATTATGTATTTCCTGTGGTGGCGGCATTGGTTAGTCTCTGGGGGCATTAGGGAAAGAATGAAAAGCCAAGTATTTATACACCTTAAATTAAGTGATTGGAGTATAAAGAGAATATTTGGAGATTTTATCCCTGGGATTTCGATATCAGTAAATCCTAAGAATTGCACTCTAACCCCTGATTCACCAGGGGAGATACCTGTCGAGCTTGGAAGAGGTAACTTTGTATTGGCAGATTTAAGGGTGTGTACAATTATGCCAATTCAAGTATCTCTCGGGAGTTCTGTTGCTGGAGCTATAAATGCCCTGAATAAGGACTTTCATTACTCGAGAATTTCACTCTATCGAATGAGGAGCTGCATTACGAAATTCATTATTGCTACAGACTACTGGCGATGTTTTGTCTCATGTGCTCTGAAGTATCCTTCTTTTGGTGATGGGTTGTTACCTTCTTTAATAGTTATAGCTTCTACCATAGCTTTTTTTGTAAATAAGTTATAACTCAGAATTACTCTATAACCCGCTTCGGCGGGTTTTTTATTGCCTGAGACCCACAAATGACCGAACTCGACATCTCCGCCATGACTGAGCAGGAGCAGATTGCCTGCATCCGCGAGAAGCTCAGCGATAAGTGGTGGCGGATGAACAACCTCTACATGATCGAGAACGAGCAGGGCAAGCTGGTGCGCTTCCGGCTGCGTCCGGCGCAGGAGCTGTTGTTCAAGACCATGTGGTGGCTGAACATCATCCTCAAGGCGCGTCAGCTTGGGTTCTCTACCGCTATCGACATCTATCTGCTGGATGAGGCGCTGTTTAACAAGAACATCAAGTGCGGGATCATCGCTCAGGATCTTACGGCGGCCGGTGAGATATACCGCACCAAGATTGAAGTACCGTTCGATAACCTGCCGGGCTGGCTTAAGGCCCAGTTCAAGGTGGTTACCCGGCGCGGTGGGGCCAATGGCGGTCACATCCTGTTCCGGCACGGCTCCAGTATTCAGGTGGCCACCTCTTTCCGCTCCGGTACCGTCCAGCGCTTGCATGTGTCAGAGCACGGCAAGATCTGCGCCAAGTACCCGGAGAAGGCCAAGGAGGTGCGAACCGGTACCCTGCAGGCCATTCACCCGGGCGCAGTGGCCTTTATTGAATCCACAGCCGAAGGTGTGGGCGGCGACTTCCACGCCATGAGCATGAAGTCCCTCGAGCTGGCCAGGGCATCCAGTGAGCTCAGTAAGCTGGATTGGAAGTTCCACTTCTTCGCCTGGTGGCAGGACCCCAAGTATCGCGCCGACGTTCCCGCGTCCGGCGTGGTGGCCAGCAAGGCCCAGCTTGAATACTTCGCTGCGGTTGAAAAGGCGATGAACTGCACCATCAGTGACGAACAGCGCCAGTGGTACGTGCTGAAAGAGTCAACCTTGGGCGCGGAGATGAAGCAGGAGTTCCCCAGCACGCCGCTGGAGGCGTTCCTGACCTCTGGCCGTAGGGTATTCGACCCCATCGCCACCATGGAGGCAGAGGGCGACTGCATGCCGCCTCTCATCGTCTATGACATGGATCCCGTTACCGGCAAGCGCGAGAAGGCTCGCAAGCCTGACAAGCTGGACGAGCAGGGCCAGCGGTCCCTTGAGAACATGCTGTTGGTGTGGGAGTTGCCCGATCCCGATGAGGATTACGCCATTGGCGCTGACGTGGCGGAAGGTCTCGAGCACGGCGACCGCTCCAGCTTTGATGTGATCGCCAAGAGTGATGGGCGCCAGGTAGCCCACTGGTTCGGCCATCTGGATCCCGGTCTCTTTGCCCAGCTGCTGGCCCATGTCGGCAAGTTCTACGGCACCGCAGAGCATGGCCCCGCCTATATCGGCCCGGAGCGTAACAACCACGGTCACGCCGTCCTGCTCAAGCTGCGTGAGCTCTATCCTACCCGCCGCATCTACACCCAGGAGTATATCGACCGGGATCGGGACGATGAGACCCAGCGCCTCGGCTGGCTGACCACCCGCCAATCCAAGCCGATCGTGGTGGATGGTCTCAAGGCCCTGTTGCGTGCCGGTCAGGCAGGGATCCGCTGGATAGGCACCATTTCCGAAGCAACCACCTACGTCTACGACAAATCCGGCAGCATGAACGCCCAGGACAGCTGCTACGACGACCAACTGATGAGCTACATGATTGCCCAAGAGATGCGTGCCCGCATGCCTGCCCGCATCGTCAAACCCGAATCCACCCGTAAACCCAAGCATTGGATGGCCAACTGATGATCAACTCACAACCCAAAGCCCCCGAGAAGGGCGGCCTCGATACGCAGAAGCTGCTCGCGCTGATGAGCGATATCAATGGCCAGCCAGACTGGCGAAGCCTTGCCAATCGCTCCTGTGCCTACTACGACGGCGACCAACTGCCGCCCGAGGTGGTTAAGGTGCTCAAGGAGCGGGGCCAGCCCATCACCATCCACAACCTGATCGCCCCGACTATCGACGGCGTGCTGGGGATGGAGGCCAAGAGCCGCACCGACCTGATGGTTATTGCTGATGACCACGACGATGAGCTCGAGCAGCTGGCCGAGGCTGTCAACGCCGAATATTCCGACATGTGCCGCCTTGGCGGGCTGGATCGCGCCCGGGGCGAGGCATATGGCGGCCAGATCAAGACCGGCTTGGGCTGGGTGGAGGTGAGCCGCCGCAGTGACCCGTTCGGCCCGCGCTACAAGTTCAGCAATGTCCACCGTGACGAGGTGTATTGGGATTGGCACAGCCGGGAGCCTGAACTGAGCGATTGCCGCTGGCTGATGCGCCGCCGCTGGGTTGATCTGGATGAAGCCAAGACCATGTTCCCGAGCAAGGCTCAGGCGCTGGAATGGGGCGTCAATGACTGGGCCGGGATGGTCAGTCTGACTTCAATCGAGGGACTGGACCCCAACCTTGTCAGCGCCTACGACGAGTGGAGCCAGTTCAGCGGCAAGGAGATCGAGTGGTGCAGCCGGGAGCGGGATCGCGTCCTGCTGCAGGTGGTCTACTACCGCACCTACACCATGCGCCAGGTGCTGATGCTCGACTCTGGCCGTGCGCTGGAGTTTGACAAGAGCAATCAGCTACACCGTGCCGCCATTGCCAGTGGTCGCGCCAGGCTGGAACGCTGCCCGGTAGCAGTGATCCGCGAGTCATGGTTCGTTGGCCCCCATCATCTGGTCGATCGCCCCTGCACCGCCCCGCACAACATGTATCCGCTGGTGCCGTTCTGGGGGTACCGCAAGGACCGCACCGGCGAGCCCTATGGCCTGATTGCCCGCGCCATGCCAGCACAGGATGAGGTGAACCTGCGCCGTATCAAGCTCACCTTCTTGCTGCAGGCCAAGCGCGTCATCATGGATAAGGACGCCACCAACATGAGCCGGGATCAGGTGCTGGAGCAGGTAGAGCGTCCGGATGGCTATATCGAGCTCAACCCTGACCGTGCCAATAAGACCAGCGTGAGCGACGCCTTCAAGGTGGAGCAGGATTTCAACGTTGCCGCCCAGCAGTTCCAGGTGATGCAGGACTCGGTGAAGCTCATTCAGGATACGATGGGGGTTTATGCCGCCTTCTTGGGTCAGGGCTCAACCGGCCAATCTGGCGTTGCCATCAGCAACTTGGTGGAGCAGGGGGCGACCACCCTGTCGGAGATCAACGACAACTACCGGATGGGCTGCCAGCAGGTAGGGCAACTGGCGCTGGCCTATCTGCTTGAGGATATGGCCAGCAAGCGCAACTACAAGGTGACAGTCAACCGCGACGACCCACGCCGCCGCAAGGCTGTGGTGATCAACGTGGAGCAGGAAGGGGGCAAGCTGACCAACGATGTGACTCGCCTGCGAGCCCATATCGCCCTGGCGCCCATCCAGCAGACCGCCGCTTACAAGCAGCAACTGGCCGAGCGAATGACTCAGGCTATGTCCCAGTTGCCGCCAGAGGCCGCCGCTGCCTGCTTCGATTTGCTGGTTGAGCTGATGGATGTGCCGCGCAAGGCGGAGTTTGTGGAGCGGATCCGCAATGCCCTCAATCTCCAGAAGGACCCGGAGGAGATGAGCGAGGAGGAGCGCGCCGCCGCAGAGCAGCAAGCCCAACTGGCCCTGATGCAGCAGCAGATGGCCATGCAGGAGATGCAGGCCAAGCTGGCAGAGTTGGAAGGCAAGGCCGCCAAGTGGCAGGCGGAGGCCCAGCGCATCAAAAAGCTGACCGACTCTATTCGCTTCGAGGACGCCCTCAAGCAGGCCCAGACCGGCAAGACCCTGCAGGAGATGGAGCAACTGGCAGCCCAGCAGCAGGCGATGCAGACCGAGCAGGCAGCCCTGCAGGCCCAGCTGTTGGACACCATCCAGCAGCAGATAGACGCGATCGCGCTCTGATAGTTGCTTTCCTAATCGCCCAGCGTTAGGATTTCTCCATCATGGCCCAGTCTTTCGAGATTGGGCCTTTTCATTTCCAGACCCGGCCATAGTGCCGGGTTTTTTATTTGGAGCAGGCCATGACCGACAGTGTTGAGTTGAAAGGTGTACTCGAAGCAGCCCTCAGCGAAGATGGCGGCATTATCCTCATCCGTAACGCAATGGCCGAGTACCAGTCGCACAAGAAGGTTCATGCTGCGGTAATCTCAGGGGTTCACCCCTGCGACGAGCATGGCAACTTCATGATCGACATCACCAACCCGCTCTATGACGGCATCACCATCCCCTACATGGTCACCCCGGACATGGTTGCCCGCTTCACCCCTGGCGTTGGTGACTACATCGTGCTGTATGAGAACGACTATGTGTCATTCAGCCCGAAGGGTGTGTTTGAGGGCGGATACCTCATGATCGAGTTGCCGTCCGTGTGCGCCAGTGAAGAAGATGCCGAGATGGAGCGCGAGATCCAGACTCTCGGGCTGACCGCGCCGCGTGTGCCCCCTGACCAGATCGAGGCGCTGATGCGTGGCGTTCGCTATGAGGTGCAGGTTGTTCCAGGCACCACAACCACGCTGGCCACCGCCATTGCTGCCAACGGCTTCACCCTTGCCATCGGCATGACCGCCTGCGCCGACCCGGCCAACTTCAATGCAGAGCTTGGCGCCAAGTACGCCATCAAGGATGCCGAAGCCAAGGCCCGCCAAGAGCTGTGGAAGCTGGAAGGCTGGCGGCTCAAGTGCCACCTTGACGAAATGAGCGGGCCGCGAGTCGGTGGTGCAACAAATCCCTAGCGATAGACGACAGCCCTTGCCCGCCTTGTGCGGGCTTTTTTATGCCCAGCCCCAGCCGGGGAGCGCTTTCACCGAGAGCCTTCCCCCGCTTGGGCAGCGATACCACCCACTGAAAACCCACGAGGACGACCATGAGCAAAACCATCGATAACCTGACCGGAACTGAAAGCCTGGACGAACTGGAAGCCATGCTGGCCGAGATTGAGCAAGCGCCCGATGTCGAACTGGACAATGGCACTGACACCAAGCAAACGGACGTAGAACCCGCGCCGTCGGCGGGCGAGGTGGCAGCCGGTAACGATCAAGCCGAAGCCAATCAGGTTGAGGAACAGGCCAACGCACCTGAAAAGGTCGTTATGGCCAAGAACGGTCAACACACCATCCCGTATGAAGTGCTGGAGCAGGCTCGCAATGAAGCCAAGCAGTTGCGTGAGCAGCTGGCTCAGTCGCAGCAGGCACAGGTAGAGCGGGATAAGTTGCAGGCGCTGCTGAAGAAGAACGGGATCGACCCATCTGTTGACCCGGACGACATCAGTCAGGAAGAGCTGGAGCAACTGGCGCAGGACTACCCGGATCTCGGCAAGTCCATCGCAGCCATTGCCCGCAAACTCCAAAAGCTGGAGCCACAAGCCGCACCGCAACAGGTTCAGCCAGCCGCCAACCCGGTACAGGCCGCACTGCAGGCGGTACCTGACCTGGCCGCATGGCGTGACGGCGACCAAGACCGCTTCGACATGGCCCTCACTATCGATGACAAGTTGCAGGCCGACCCCGCGTGGAGCAACAAGCCGCTGGCGGAGCGATTCGCAGAAGTGGCTCGCCGCACCAAGCTGGCCTTTGGTGATGAGGTTGAAGCGCCTCCCGCCAAGGCACCAGGCAAGGCGGCAGAGAAACCCGCTGATCACATCCCGTCCAGCCCTTCAGAGCTCGGCCAAACCCATCACGCACCGGCAACTGGCATCGAGCGTTATGGCGCCATGTCTCAAGCCGATCTAATCGGCGAGATGGGCAACATGACAGAGGCCCAGATCGAGGCGCTGCTGGCGCAGTCCGGGTTCTAACCCACAACCCCGTTTACATCAACCAACCCCGGCCACTGTGCCGGGGTTTTTGTTTTCATGTAGGAGAGGATCATGACCCAAGTCACCTCGGCGCAAGCCAACAAGATTATGCAGGTTGCCCTGTTTACCGCGGCAAACCGCTCCCATTCGCTGGTGAACATGCTGACTGACGAGGCTCCCAAGGATGCCAAGGTCAACGGCGGCAAGCAGACCAGCCCGGGCGCTCCGGTGGTTCGCATCACTGACCTGACCAAACAGAAGGGCGAGTCCGTTGATATGCAGCTATTCCATCAGCTCTCTGGCCGCCCGACCATGGGCGACAAGAAGCTGGATGGCCGCCTGGAGTCCCTGTCCTTCGCTGACTTTGGCCTCAAGGTCAACCAGACTCGTCACGGCGTGGATGCTGCTGGAAAGATGAGCCAGTCTCGCACCCGACACGATCTGATCAAGACCGCTCGCACACTGCTTGCTGATGGCTACTATGGCCGACTGGTTGACCAGCGTGGCTTTACCCAGCTGGCCGGTGCCCGCGGCGACTACTCCGCGACTGATATCATTTTGCCGCTGGCGGATGACCCGGAATTCGCCGACATCATGATCAACCCGCTGACCGCGCCCACCTACGAGCGCCACTTCTTCGGCGGTGATGCGACCAGCTTCGAAGGCATCGACGCGGCTGACCGCTTTAATCTTGGCTGCGTGGACAATATGGCATTGTTCCTGTCCGAGATGGCCAACCCCATCCAACCGATCCGCATGATCGCCGACCCCTCCGGTGGTGAGCCGCTCTACGTGCTCTATGTCACCCCGCGCCAGTGGCACGACTTCTACACCTCCAGCTCCGGCAAGGACTGGCAGGCGATGCTGGCGTCCGCGATGGAGCGCAGCAAGGGCTGGAGTCACCCCATCTTCCGCGGCGAAGGTGCGATGTGGCGCGGCATCCTGGTCAAGCCATACAAGGGTATGCCGATCCGCTTCAACCAGGGCAGCACCGTCAAGGTGTGCGCCGCCAACTCCGCGACCGGCGTGGAAGTGGACAAGGTTGCCGGTACCACCATCGACCGTGCCGTGCTGCTGGGTGGTCAGGCGCTGGCCAACGCCTTCGGCTCAGGCGAGCAGGGCAGTCACTTCGGCATGCACGAAGAGAAAACCGACCACGGCAACAGCACTGAGATCTCCATCAACTGGGTATCCGGCCAGCAGAAGATCCGCTTCAAGCAGCGCAACGGAAACATTCAGGATCATGGCTGCATGGTGCTGGATACCGCCGTCAGCGCCATCGCCCGCTAACTCACCAACCCGAATGAGGGGGGTTGATGCCCCCTCCTGTTTAAATCTGACCAGACAAGGAGCCATATCATGGCCAAAACTACCCTGCTCGCCCGAGCGTACCGCTGGTTTGTTGGTTCGTTCGGCAACCTCTCTATCTCCCCGACCCTGGTGGCCAAGCTGGCGGCTGTGCCGTCCGGCGACGTCATCGCCTTTGGCGACAAGGTGGAGCCCAACCTGAAAGTGGTTGGTGCAACCCTCATCAGCGGCGCGCTGGGTGCCAGCACCACGCTGACCGTCAAGATTGGCGATACCACCATCATCAACGCCGAAGGCACGGCGACGGCGGTATCCAAGTATTTCCCGGTGGACGATCTGATGACGCTACCCGATCAGGAGATCACCCTCACCGTCGGCGGCGGAGCAGCAACGGGCACGGTCAAGCTCAAGCTGCACTATGAGGTGATCGGCAACCTGTAAGGTTGCCAGTCACGCCATGCCCGGCCCAGTGCCGGGCTTTTTCATTTCTGGATTGGAGATATTGCCGTGAGCGACAAAATTGCCGTGGTTTATATCGGCGACAAGCCGAGCAAGAAAGACACCGTGACAGGATCCCGCCTGGTGTTCCCGCGCCACACGCCCGTTGATGTGGAGAGCCACATCGCCATGCAGCTGCTGGAGTTCCCCACCGTCTGGGTCAGCAAAGAAGCGCTGGCCGGCACGCTGGAGCGGCAGGAGACCATCGCACGAATGGAAGCGGAAGAGCAGGAGCGCCTTGCTGCTGAAGCTGCCCGCCTGGCCGAAGAGCAGAGCATGGTGGTCGGTGATATCGACTTGGCCAAGCTCACCTCTGCCCAGCTGGCGACCCTGATCGAAGGTGAAGATCTGGGTATCGAGCAGAAGGGGCCGCAGGAGAAGGTGGACGACTTCCGCGTTCGCGTGCGTGATGCCATGAAAGCCAAGGCCGCCAAGGCGGAGGGCTAAGCATGCAGATGGTACCCCGCGAGCAGTTCCTGCCTACCGTCAGGCTGCACATCACAGGTCCGCTCGAGATGCTGCTGGAAGAGGCCGTGACCGAGGCGGCAATCACCTTCTGCCGTGAATCCGAGCTGATCACCCTCGATCGCCTGCTGCCAAGTGCGGCGGCTGGCAGCCTTGAGGTGGTGTGCAATGTGGACGGGGTTACCTCCTGCAATGTGTTGCACCTTACCGGGGCAGATGGCGTGCCGCTGAACTCTGGCCGCGACTACTTCGCCATGTCGGCCAATGAGCTGAGCATCCTGACCGATCTGAGCAATGTGCGGATCTGGTATGTGGCAGCCCCGGTAAAAGGCGCCAAGGAGTTGCCGGCACAGCTCTACACCGACCACGCCGAGGCTATCGCCCATGGTGTGGCTGCGCTGCTCTATGCCCAACCGGATCGCCCCTGGTCTGACCCCAAGCGGGCCAACTTCCATCGCGCCGAGTTTGTCGAGGGGTGGCGTCGTGCTGGCCGGTTCCGCAAACAGCACAGCGCCCCGACCCAAGTCGAATACTACAACCCGCCCCGCAAGCACTGTTTCTTCTAAGGACCCATCATGGCTACCGTGACCGTCGCAACCATCATCAAGCGGGTCAACACCCTGCTGGTCGATCCGACCTTTACCCGTTGGCCCAAGCAGGAGCTGCTGGACTACTACAACGACGCCACCAAGGCGATCGTGCTGGTTCGCCCTGACGCATACACCAAGAACGTGGAGTTTTCCTGTGTGGCTGGCACCAAGCAGGCACTGCCGCCAGATGCCCTTCGCCTTATCGAGGTGCTGCGTAACGCCAATGGCCGGGTGGTTCGATTCGTAGTGCGCAAGGCGCTGGATGACAGCTATCCGGAATGGCACTCCGGCAAGACTGCTGCCACCGTTGACAACTACACCTACGAGGAACGCGACCCCAAGACCTTCTATCTGCATCCGGGACCGGCAGCAGGGGTCAAGGTGGATGTGATCTACTCGGTCGCACCGCAATCCAAGCTGCTGGCTGATGTCGAGAGTGCAAGCACTCCGGCGCTGGCGGATCTGGATGATATCTATATCAACCCCATCATCGATTTCATGCTCTACCGCTGCTTCTCCAAGGACGCGGAATACTCAGCCAACTCCAACCGCGCGGCCGGTCATTACAACGCATTCCTGCAGCAGCTTGGCGAGAAAACTCAGGCTGATGCTGGCATGGAAGCGCGCCAGCAGGCTGGGTTTAACCGGGCCACTGGTCAGTAAGGGGGCGTAGATGGCGGGCATTTGGTATCGAGCCGGCACGGTTGCCGTCACATCAGGAAGTACCAAGGTGGTTGGTACTGGTACCACCTGGCGGAGTGGTGTTTACAAGCCTGACAAGGGTCACATCTTATGGGGGCCTGATGGCAGGGCGTATGAGGTTGACTACGTGGAGAGCGATACCGTTCTCTATCTGGTTACCGCCTATGCGGGTGGGTCTGCTGCAGGGCAGGCGTACTCGATTGTTATCTCCATCACTGGGCAGGTTCCGGCATTTAGCCGCGAACTGTCGGCCTTTGTGGCGTACAACCAGAGTCAGATGGATGGCTGGCAGCAGCTGCTAACCGGCACCGGCGATGTGACGCTTACCGCGCCGGATGGCACCAAGATCACCACCCCGAGCTGGGATAAGGTGATGAGCGCCGGTTATGGCGTGGTGGCACAGGCAACAGCGCAGGCCGCTATTGCCACAGCAGAGGCCGCCAAGGCTGCCGCCAGTGCCGGTGTGGCTGCAAATATCGTGGCCGCTGCTGCGCTGCCCATCCCTGATCTGTGGGCGCCGCTCACCGATGATCTGCGCCTCATCACCGGCTATGGCCGCGAGGTGAAAGTTGGAGATGATGTGGTGGCAAAAATGGTTACTTTCAGTCGAAGCACCACCGCGACTTATATCGGTAAGGATGGGGAACTGAAACTAGCGGCGCCTAACAAACCTAGATTCGAGCAAGGCGGATTGCTCATTGAAGGTTTGGGCACTAATCTCATTCCATACAGCCAGCAGTTCAGATGGCCTGACGGTAACGGCGGATCCGCTAGTGCCCAGATGCCAAACAGTGATCCGCAAACAACCGCCATAATCCCGATGGTTGATGTTAAGCAAGGAAGTCGGCGCCCATTTATTGATTCGTTATTAACAGTTGGAAAAACGTACACAATATCTTTCCGCGCAAAATCAACCGGCGGCTTAATCAGCCAGCCTAGCAACCCGCTAACAGGCGCTGTTTATCCAAAAGTTCCCGCTAATGAATGGAAAACATTTTCTTTTACTGGTGTTGCGACATCACCAATTGTGGATTTTCAAATAACAGGGGAGTCAGTATCTATTGCATTTATACAGGTTGAGGAGGGTTCCTATGCCAGTTCATATATTCCAACAACTGGTGCAGCCGCAACGCGCGCGGCAGATATTGCGTATTTAGATCTGAAAAATTTACCTATCGGTATGTCAGTGACTATTGCGTGCGAAAGTGACACGAGCGCTGACTCGATGGCCGTGCTTGCCACGTCTGCCGACTGGGGCGGCGGTTATTGGGGGTTGTGGCGCGGGGTTAGTGGGGCAGATCACATTTTCGATGCAGCGTTTTACGAGGAAATATTTTCTGTAGAAAATTCGCTGCGCGGAAAACCCGCCGTTATTGCGGGGCGATTTGATGCCGATACATTGGCTGTTACCGTAGCCGCCAGCGGGCGCATCGGTAGGACTGCGAGTGTAACTAAAAACACCGTCACGCCAGCGCCACATCTGCGCTTAGGATCTATGCCGGACGGGCAATATCCATTATGCGGGCATATCCGCAACCTTCGCATCTGGCTCCGACCTCTGTCTGATGAACAACTGAAGGCGATCGCATGACGTTTATTGATCTCAATTTGTGGGCTCCCGATAAGGCTGCCATGGAGACCGCATTGCAGGCAGCTTGGTTTGCATGCTCAGAGAGGACGGCAACATGGCATCATCCATACGCCACCCTGTTACTGTTGCCGCCCGGTATGGTTACGCGCCCGACCGGAGAGGTGCAGCTGGTCGATGGGGTGGAGGTAGCCGTGCGCGAGCCCGTCCCTGGCTATCACGCCAATGTGCGAACCACATCGGAAGAGCTGGCCGAACAGCTGGCTCCGGTGACCGTGGTTGTTGAATCTCCCCAGTATGTCTGGGCATAGTTGTGGCTTGGTAACATCGCTTGCCTCCTAACGCTGCTGGCGTTAGGATTTACCCATCATGGCCCGCTCTATTCTGAGTGGGTCTTTTTGTTTTATGCCTACCGAGATCTCCCATGTCAGCCATCGATATCGTCACCATGCGAGGCATTACGCCGCGCGTGGAACCTCACCTTTTGCCTGATGAAGTGGCAGTGGTGGCCAGAGATTGCCACTTTGACCACGGCGTCATCTCACCGCTTGAGGAAGATGTCAGCGCTGGAGTTACATTGCCAATTACCCCCAAAACCCTGTTCAAGTACGGCCAGAACTGGTTTGCATGGAACAAGATTGTCGAGGCAATCAACTCACCGATTGCGCAGGATGCCTATGGCCGCGTCTATTACACAGATGGCGAATATCCGAAAGTCACCAACTTCCAGATCGCAACGGGTGGCGTCAACAAGCCGACGGCGTGGTACCGCTTGGGGGTTCCAGCGCCTGGCGTTCCGGTTGGTATCAGCACCATCACGCCGCCAGAAGGTAGCAAGGATGACGATATCACCGACGACGAGACCAGATACTACGTTGACACCTATGTCACCGCCATGGGTGAGGAGGGGCCGCCCGGGCCAGCCAGCGGCAAGGTGGCGATCCCCATTCCTGATTCAACGGTGACGCTTGCGCTATCACCACCACAGTCGCAGGACAACAATATCACCAAGCGCCGGATCTACCGGTCTGTCTCTGGTGGAGGCTTGGCTGATTACCTGCTGGTCGCAGAGCTGCCCATTACTCAAGCCTCGTTTGTGGATAGTCGCGCAGATGGTGAACTCGGTCCGGCGCTGGAGACCTACGATTACGCGCCGCCTCCTGCTGCCCTGCGCGGTCTGTGCCAGATGGCCAACGGTATGTGTGCCGGCTTTGCTGGCAACTCTCTCTACCTGTGCGAGCCCTATCTGCCCTATGCCTGGCCGGAGAAGTACCGACTCACCACCGAGCACGACATCGTGGCGATCGCCGCTATCGATACCACGCTAGTGATCGGCACCAAGGGATTCCCTTATCTGGCGCAAGGTGTCAGCCCGGCATCGGTGACCAACCAGAAGCTCAGTCAGTTGCCGCAAGCATGCATCAGCGCCTGTTCCATGGTAGCCATGGATGGTGTGGTGCTCTACGCCTCTCCTGATGGTCTGGTGGGGATCGGCGCAGGTGGCGGGCAGGTAGTGACAGATCCGATCATCACTCGCAAACAGTGGCAAGCCATGAAGCCTGAGACTCTGCGCGCCTGGCACCACGAAGGTAGGTATGTGGCGATGACCGATACCCACGCTTTTATCTTTGACCCCAAGAGCGGGGATCTGCGCGAGCTGACAAACCGTTGGGATGCGGCAGTTTCGGATATGGAGAGCGATCGTCTGTTTGTTGCCAAAGGCACAGACCTGCAGGTGTGGCGCGGTGGGCCTGTCGGCAACGGCCAGTTTGTGTGGCGCTCAAAGCTGTTCATGATGCCTGACGGCACGCCGCTAGGCTGCTGCCGACTGCTGGCTGGCGACATCACCAAGGTCGGCATCAAGCTGACAGTGGATGGTGAGCAGGTAATGGATCTGCCGCCTGGCAACTTGGCATCCGGCACGTTCAGGCTGCCACCGGTTCGTGGTCGGTGGTGGCAGGTTGAGGTGTACGGCACCTCTGTTGTGAAGCGTATCACCCTGGCTGGCTCAATGGCGGAGTTTATGTAATGGCAAAACCGGCATATCGAGCGGGGCGGGATCAGTCAGCCACTTCTGAAAACGTTGAACTACTGACCGGCCAGCGCGGCAACAAGCTGGATAAAGCGGTCACCTTTCGCGAGCTGAATGCGCTTGGCTTGGCAATGCTGCGCCCCGGTGCTGGCGGCATTTACGTGCCTGGAAAGAATCCAGACCTGTTTCCGACTGGTGTTTACGATAAGCCGCATGCGCCGGTTAACGTGCAGGCCAGCGGGGCATTTCATACCGTGCTGGTTGATTGGGATGGGCCGACCTACCGCGGGCATGCCCATGCCGAGGTGTGGCGCGCAGAAACTGATAGCCTGCCTGCCGCGACGCTGGTTGGCACCACTATCGCCAATATGTTCTCTGATGCCATCGGCAAGGGGGCCAAGTTTTATTACTGGGTCAGGTTCGTCAATGGCAAAGACGACCACGGCCCGTTTCATGGCGAGCATGGCGTTGTTGCAGAGACCAGTCGGGATGTGCAGGACATTCTGGACGAGCTGCAGGGTAAAATTGAGAGCAGCCACCTAGCGCAGGAGCTGCTCAAGCCAATCCTCGATGTGCCGCAGCTGTCAGCCATCATTGACGAGACCAAGGCCAATCTGGCGGCGCTGGATGTGCGAGAGAAGCAGATTAACGATCTGCTGAATCATGCCCAGGGGGCGCTCGGCGATAACTACATCAATGTCACGCTCATTCAGGAGCAGTTGCGCCAGCTGATCAATGGTTACCAAACTGACTTCGAGGACTTTCGCGACGCCGTTTTTGCCGTTGATCCGAGCACAGGTGAGATCACGATGGAGGCGGTCAACGCCGTTCGCAGTGAGCTGGGCGCCGAGATAACGAAAGTCAGCCAGCACCTTGATGCCGTCGATGCTATCGTCAAGACCTGCGTCACCAGAGCCGAGATCAGCGCCGACCTGGAGAAAATCACCTCCATCGAACAGCAGATCGATGGCATTAATGGAAAGCTGACCCAGACGGCCACCAAATCTGAGGTGACCGCTGTCGGCTCTCAGGTAACCCAAGTCGGTCAGGAGCTGGATGCCGTCAAAGGCACTCTGAGCCAGAAGGCCGCCAAGACGGAAGTGGATGCTCAGGGTCAGCGCCTGACCGTCGCCGAGCAGCAGATCAGCGCCAACACAACGGCAAACTCCGCCACAGCCCAGCGCGTTGAACAGCTCAAGAGCGAGATGCAGCTGGCAGACCAAACCATCAATAGCTCCATCACCGAGCTGGCCCAGAGCGTAGCCAGCGACACGCAAGCGCTGGCGCAGAAGATGAGCGCCATGGAAGTAGCTATGAATGGCAATACAGCTGCCATCAGTGAGTTGAAGCAGGCCGTATCAGGAGATGGGCAATCACTGGCCAGTAAATTCGAAAGCATCAGTGCCAGCGTGGATCTGGCTGGTGACGCTGCCATTGGCGCCGCGTTGGCAGGCGCTGACGAGAGTGACCGCCAGCGCAAGGCGACCGGCCAGATCCGGCGTGAGCAGAAGGTACTGAGTGACCAACAGCAGGCGATGGCAACTACACTGGAGCAGCTTGATGCCGAGTTTCAGGCGGAGTCGGCCGATCTGCGTGGGCAGATCATCAATGAGCAGACTGTGCGAGCTACAGAAACAAGCGCACTGGCTCAGCGGGTTGGCACGGTTGAATCAGAATTCAAAGCGGCCGACAAAACGTTGATCTCCAATATATCCGAGGTGGCAAAAACCAGTGCAGATGCCAACCAGGCCACAGCGACCAAGGTTGAGCAGCTGTCTGCCAAGACCGGAAATATTGAGTCAGCCGTTCAGCAGCAGAGTCAGGCCATTGCAGATCTGGAAAATGGCGCTCAGGCCATATGGACCACCAAGGTGCAAGCTGGTGACATCACAGCAGGCATTGGCTTGGTGGCAAAGGATGACGGAACCAGCCAGGTGGCGCTATCTGCAAGCCAGGTGTTTGTGTTTGACCCGAATAGCGCAACCCCATTGGCACCGCTGTTTGCTATCGACAATGGCCAGACGGTGATCGCTGAAGCAATCATTCGCAAGGCAACCATCCAGATCATCCAGTCAGAGAAGATCACTGCCGACTATATCAAGGCAGGGGTAAGCATCACCACGCCGCTGATTAATGGCGGCCAGATCGACATGGGCAACGCCTTTATGGCTGGCGGTGCAGCAGGCTTTGGCAAAGGAGGGCCTTATGGTGGCTGGGGATGGGGTTGGCACTCCATCATCTACAGCGATGGCAGCATCTACACCAACCGCCTCTATTCCGATGGTGGTTATGTTCGCAATATGACCATTGGGAACTGCACTATCGAGCAGGATTGTGTGGTTAAGGGTACGGTTTATGCGGAGAGGATTGTTGGTGATGTGGCTGCAATCAAATCACTCTACATGGCTCCACCAAGCTCACCATTTAGCTTGTTCTTTAACGTTGCTCCTGCAAATTTTTCTAGAGGCGTCATCGTAACTGGAATAAATATTAAGGCTGCAGGTTACTACTATGGTGGTGGAGGACAGCCGTCTGAGGGTACTAGCACTTGTACGGCAGTTTTTTACATGAATGGAGTGGAATTCGGTAGAGAGTCCGTGTCTGCCACTGGTGGCTCAAGGAAGGATTCGGCAACAGCCAGCGCAACAGTTACGCTACCTGCAGGTGTTTATGGGCAATTTCAGGTCTCAATACTTGGTGACGTGTCTGTCTCTCTTGTTGGTGCCGTAGCTATGGTATTCAAGCATGGCAGTGCTACCTTTGGCTAAGTCCATACGCAATATCCACCGCATCGCCAGCGACACAGGCAACCCAATGCTATCCGCCGAACTGCAAGACGCCATCCGTAACCGGGTGGCGTTTTTGTTTGTGCGTGGTGATGACGGTTTCGTGTTGAAGCCGGTCAGCGAGCGGGGCGCTACCGGTGTCTTGGTGTGGGTAGGCTGGGGCGATGGTGGGGCGCCAGAGCGCCACCTGCCGGAGGTGAAACGGCTGGCCCGCATGATAGGCGCCCGCTGGTTGCGCTTTCACTCTGCGCGCCGTGGGTGGCTCAGGGTTGCGCCAAGAATGGGGTGGGTGCGTCAGCCAGATGATGCTGACGGGCTCTTTGTGTTTCAGATCAACTTGTGAGGTGAGCGATGGGCAAGGGTGGCTCTAACGAAATTCAGGAGACGGAAGCCCAGAGGGCTGCTGCAGATGTGGCCATGGAGCAGTGGAACCTCTACAACTCCGACTTGAAGCAGTATGAGGACATCTTCATGGACAAGGTGGATGACCTCAACAGTGAACGCGAGTACGACAAGCTGGCTGGTACGGCTGCGCTGGGTACCGCTAAAACCTTTGGTGAGGCGCGCGCCGGGCTGGCCGACTCTATGGCGGCTGGCGGTGTGGATCCGACCAGCGGCAAGTATCAGGCTGCCATGTCCAATCTGGAGACCGATCAGGCATTGAGCCAGACCGACACCACCAACCGCGCCCAGTCCAGCCAGCAAGATAAGTATGTGGCTGGCCTCAAGGATGTGGTGAGCATTGGCGCAGGCCAGAAGGCCGAATCGCTGGCGACTATGGGTGATGTGGCCAATACCAGCCTGCGCAAGGCCACCAGTGACGCCCAGAGCTCATTCCAGAGCCAGCAGGCGACAGCTGGATTGGTTGGTACGCTGGCGGGTGCTGGCACTGCGTATGGACTCAAGGAACTGAAGGCGCCAGCAACAACCGCAACCGCGAGCAAGAAGATCGGCCCAACAGCGTCGGTGTTGCAGGGCAAGGGCTATTAAGGGGTAAACGATGGGATACGCCGCAGATAAATTCGCGCAGATCACCCGCGAGAGCTATCAGGATTGGAAAACGCGCTTCTACCCGAAGCAGAAGGAGCTGATGGATCTGGCCACCAACGGCAAGCTCTTGCAGGAGCAGCTCGGCCGGGTGGATGAGAACAACGCCAAAGCTCTGCGTTCAGCCCAGCAGGCCACGGCAAACCGCAATGCCCGCATGGGGGTGAGCGGTAACGCCAACGACAACAGCCAGGGGTTGCGGGCTGCCCTGATGACCGCAGGCACTGAAAACGGCCTGCGTGAGCAGGAGCAGGCGCGCCAGATGGGGATCTTGACCGGCGCTGATGCCGGTCTGCGTGAGGCAATCAAAACCGGTGGGGGTATGTGATGGGATACGGACTGCTTGATATTGGCGCCCAGACGCGCCAGCAGGGGATGATGGGGCTGCGCGATGCGGCTAATCGGGAGCAGGAAGTGGAAATGGCCAACAAAAACCTCAAAACAGCCCGCAAGGGACAGACCATGAGCTCAGTAGGCGCTGGGGCCGGTATCGGGATGATGGTGGGCGGCCCGGTTGGTGCGCTGGTTGGCGGTGGCGTTGGCTTTCTAGCTGACAGCCTGTTTTAAAGGGGGACGAGATGAGCGTATCAGGATTGGCAGAAGGCTTTCTGGCTGGCTTCAACACCATGGACCGCTACCAGCGCGGTCAGAAAGAGGATGAAAGGGCCGACAAAGCAATTGGCCTGCGCGATGCCATGTGGCAGAACGAGCAGGAGCGGCAAAAGGTGGCCGATGAGCGTTATGAGGGGGAGCGGGATTACAGTCGTGGGCGAGACAAGGTTGCAGATGAACGTGCTGAGCGCCAATTCTCTTTGACCGAGCGCCAGGTGAAATCTGCAGAGGCCCGCGCCAACGCATCAGATCGCCGCGCGGCGGCTCAGGAGTCGCGCCAACAACAGGAATATGAGTGGCAGAAGGAGCAGCGCAATAAGCAGCTGTACCAACAGGAGAACCTGCCCATCATCCAGTCTGGCTGGCAAGCTGTGGCGGAGGGCAAAGACCCGGGCCAGCAGTTCTGGAACGTGGTGCGGGATCCGCGGGCTGGCTCATTCAACCCTGAACGCTATCTGCAGCAGGATTATGCCGAGGCGGGCAAGACCTTTGTCACCCATGCTGGCAACCTGATGCGCCAGGCTCAGGAAGGGAAGCTCGACCCGACCACGCCGGAAGGGCATGCGGCCGTGAATAACCAGCAGTTTATCAAGGCTGCAGGCACCCTCTATCAGGACGAGATCGGCAAGGGGGTGGGCGATATCGACCCGGATAGCGGCAAGACCATCACCGGCAAGCAACTGAACAACATCATGATCACCCCTGACGGGCGCGGCGTGGTGCTTGGGGTGGAGGTGACTTACGACGACGGCAGCAAGGCAGTTCGCCCGGTCACCAATAACCGGACCTCTGCGCCGGATGACACTCCCAAGGTGATCCCCATCAATGACTTCCTGAAACCGGCCTATCAGCGGGCGGCACTGGCCAAGCACATGATCGGCAACGCCGACCAACTGCGCACCTCGCTCGGCCTGACGGCTGGCCCGGATCAGGCAGGATACAAGAAGGCGGTTTCCGACCTTGAGAAGCAGCACGGCCAGAACCGAGCCAGGATCTCCTCCAGCAATGCAGAGGATAAAGACCTGCAGCTCGATGCGCTGGACACCCAGCTTGAGCAGAGCAAGGCGGCGCTGGCTGACACCTACGGCCTGACCACCAAAACAGATGAGCCAAAGCTGGAGGCGCCACTCAAGGCGTGGACCGGTGGCGATCCTGAGCGTCTGCAGTTTATAAAGGAGGCCAACCAGCACGGCAAGCTGAGCAGTCTGATGGACAACCCGGCGCGGATGAACACGGCTTTCGAGCTGTGGCGCCAACAGGCGGCCAAGCAGAAAAAAGAAGAGCAGGCCACTGTGACAGCCAGCAGGCTGCGCGATGCAGAGGCTGGCGCCTATCAGGCCATCAGTCTGGCGCAAGCGCGCCGCTAGTTGCCTTTCCAACCCCCCAGCGTTAGCATCTCTCCATAGTCGGCCAGTCTGCTTATTGGCCAGCACTCCCCATATCAAGCCCTGATCGGTTCGCCGGTCGGGGCTTTTCTTTTGCACAAAAAGCCGAGGACACCATGGACAAGCCTGGACTGCGCGACGCCTTGCCACAACCGAAACTATCCGACACCCGCACAGACCCGTTCTGGAGCAATCTCGATAGCAGCCTGTCTGCGGCTGCTGCCCCGTCTGCCGCCCAAACCCCACAGCGCGACCTCAATGTTGGCCTGGGGGATGTGGCGCGCGGCGTGGGCGCTGGCGCACTGGAACTGGTTGGCGGGATTGGTGAGTTGGCCCGGCAGGCAAGCCAGTTTGGCAAGGAGAATGCTGGCAAGCAGGGAGGCGATTACCTGGAGCAGGCTCGCGCCAATATGGCCAGCAAGCTGAGCCCGGTGCTTGATGTGGTGGCTGGCGCTGGCGACCTGGCAAAGTCAGGCGCCGAGTCGCTGACCGATGGGATGAGCGGCGACGCCAAAGAGGCGATCGGCCGCAGCCTGATTGATGAGACGCCAGAGGGGCGCCTCACCATGGGGGATGGCGCTGGGGATCTCGACGTATGGGCCATGAAGATGGCGCAGGGCGTGGGCTCCATGGTGCCGACCCTGCTGGCTGGCGGTGTGACTGGTGTCGCCGCCAAGGCCAGTATCGGGCGCGCCGTCACCGCCTCCATGATCAAGCGGGGGGCCACTCAGGAGGTGGCCGAGGCTGTCGCCGCCAAGACGGTGGCCAAGCTGGCGACCGGTGCAGCCGTCACCACTGGCGCGACCGGTTCGGTGGGTAGCGCGGTGGTGAATACCCACGAGTCAGTGCTTGGCATGAGCTTTGATGAGCTGTCCCGTAGCGATACCTTCCGCCAGGCATTCACCCGCATCGACCAGGACCAGCAGACGCAACACCTCTCTGATGAGGAAAAGCTGTCGCTGGCCAGGGAGGAGACCGCCAACGCTGCCAGCCGAGCTACCATGAGCGACGCCAAGGTGTGGGGCGCTGCCGCCATGGGCTCTGTGATGGGCGATGCCATGCTGTTCAAGATGCTGGCAGGCAAGGCGGCGACTGGCGGCGTACTCAAGGGAGCAGCAAAGGGGGCTGCAGGCGAGGGGATCGGCGAAACCCTTGAGGAGGGGGTGCAGCAATACACCATCAACGAATCCCTCAACGAGGTGGCCGCTGCCGATATCGACCCGATGAAAGGAGTGGTGTCCAGTGCGCTGGAAGGCGGCCTTATCGGCATTGGTACCGGTGGTGCGCTAGGTGGCGCTGGCGGGCTGCGCGGCAGCAAGTCACAGCCAGAAAGCGAAGGGGGCGCACAGGTAGATCCAGCCACTGCGGAGGATGTCGCACCTGTTGAGCCGGGTGATCCGATGCAGGAGAACCCCGCTGCCGCACCGGCAGATCCAGACTTGGCGCCTGCCGCCGACGCCATGGCCGATCCGGTGGTTGCGCCATCTGGCGAGCAATCCCCGCTCGGCCCCAGCGCCAGCCAGTTTGACGAGCTGCGTGATGTACCTGCCTACCTGCGCCGCGACGATACCGCAGAGCGGTTTAAAGGCATGGCTGCCGATAGCGAGGTGCAGCGCGCCCTGGCTGGCGAGTTTGGCCAGTCAGTGCAGGAGCTGGTTGCCTCCCAGATGCAGGCTGGCGATCAGGGCAAGAGCCTTTATGAGCGAGCTCAGGCTGGCGAGCTCGGGCTTGACCCGTTCGCAGGAAACAAGAGCGCCCAGCAGGTAGCCATGGAGAACCAGCGCCCAGCCCTGCCGCTCAAGGATGTGATCTTTGCCGGTGACGCCAATGCCGCCCGGGGGGTGACCAAGGAAGGCCACTTTGACGACAAGCCGGCTGGCACCGGCCCTCAGTTCCGCGGCGCAGAGCGCACTCGCTGGCAGAGTGGGCAGGAGGGGGATGTGTTGCCGCCAGAGGCATCTTCCACCAAGCCCGCTGGCGAGCTGCCGGGTGCGGTGATTGAGGGTGAGGCCCGCGAGGTCGGTACCGAGTTGCCGCACCGCGATGTGGTCTATGGAGCAGATCAGCGACAGCCTGACGCCAAACCGATGCGCGGCAGCGCCACCGAATCGGCAGTTGGCCCGCTCCAGACACTCCGCATCACCCGCAAAGGCAAGCCGTTCGCAACCGAGAAAGAGGCTGCCATGGCCAGCCGCAAGGGCAAGGAGATGCCGGTGCCGCTCAATGGCGGCGGCTTCGGGGTGGCCGAGATCGCCGAAGTGGAGCAGGTGAAGGCGGCCGCAACCACACAGCCCAGCGCCCAGCAACTCGATGACATCAGTGTCACCGACCCGAATCAACCATCTGATCAGCCAGCTGCAAGCGTAAGCGCTGAAACAGTTCCGGCGCCGTCTTCCACCGCGGGCGAGGCCAGTCAACTAGCACCAGCTATCGATACCGGATACCGAGAGGTGATCCCCATCAACCAACCCCAGACAGAGGTGAGCAATGAGCCAGTTACCCCAGTACCTGCAATCAGCAGTGAAGGACAAGGCGATCAGCCTGGCGCAGGCGAACCGACTGCAGCAGGCGCTGGACCAGCCGTTTCCGGACTCGCCGACCGAGCTGGATCCGGAGATCCGGCAGACTACGCTGCTGCTCCACCTGTACCTGATGGACAGCAGCAAGATGACCCAACACTGACAGCCCCGGCCCCTGATGCCGGGGCTGCTGTTTCTGAGGTGGTGCAACCTGAGCCTGCCGCTGCGCCGACGCCGTGGTCGGAAGCCATCGATAACCCTGATGGCACCATCACTCTGAAAGGCGAGGTGCCGGCCATCAAGCAGTGGGCCAAGGAGAGCGGAGTCAAGGCGATCCCGGGCAAGGGCGGCCTGTTGGTGGCCAAGTCATCGGCGGCCAAGGTGCGGGAGTATGTAGCGCCTGCCGCCAGTGAGCCGGCTCAGCAGATCGAGGCAGCCCGCGCTGAGGTGGCACCAGAGCCCACCGACGCACAGAAGGAGGCCGGAAATTACAAGAAGGGCCACCTCAAGCTGCAGGGGCTGGATATCGCGCTCGAGAACCCCAAGGGCTCCACCCGTTCCGGCACGGACAAGGATGGCAAGGCGTGGCAATCCACCATGGCCCACGATTACGGCTATATCAAGCGCACTCTGGGGGCTGACGGGGATCATGTCGATGTGTTTATCGGAGATCGGCCAGATAGCGAAACCGTCTATGTGGTGGATCAGGTAGACCCCAAAACCGGCAAGTTTGACGAGCACAAGGTAATGATGGGCTTTGCCAACGAACAGGCCGCCCGGGATGGCTACCTTGCCAACTATGAGAAGGGATGGAAGGGGCTTGGCTCCATCAAGGCGATGCAGGTTGAGGAGTTCAAGCGCTGGGTGAAGGATGGCGGCACCACCAAACCAATAGCGGCTGGCGATGATGCTGCGGGCAAGATCACTGATTTTGGCGAGAAGATTGGCGGAGCTCGCAAGGATGCCTGGGCCGCATATCGAGATACAGTGGAGGGGGATACCGCCGAGCAGATAAAGGCACTGCCGCTTTCCAAGGCGTGGCCAGCACCAGATTACGACAAGCTCATTGAGTCTGGCGTTGATCGTCATGCGGTTGCCATTGCCAGAGCGTCTCGCGATGCAATTCCAGCAAAACCGCGCGCCAGCTACAAGGTTAATGGTTGGGCTGATGCGGTTAAGCACATGCGTGACATAGCTCTTGGCCTGCTGGACGGATCCGTTGATGTAGATAAGGCTCGCCGAGTAATGTTGTCCTCCAGTTTGCGCAGCGCTCACGCAGTCATGAACAGGGCGGAGTTGTATCAGGCTGTTGGCCATCAACGCAGCCTAGCTGATCTGGAGCTTTCATCCGGCAGTTATAGCCTTTATGACGGCATTAAATACGATCCACCAAAGAGCATTTGGACCATCAGTAGGGAAAGCAAATCCGGCACGTTTGGCAATTGGCCTCGCACTATTGCATCTGGCTCAAGCAAAGCTGAGGTGATATCTGATTTCAAGCGCCACTATGAGCAGCTGACAAGCCAGGATAGCAAGCCAAAGGCTGTATCATTTGATATTTACAGCAATGACAACCGCAGAAGTTGGATTGTTGGCAAAAAGGTTGGTCGCAATTATTTGGCGCTGACAGAGCCTTTCGAGAAAGTAAGCGATGCTCGCCAGTATCGTGCTGATAACTATGACGAACTGGTTATCAAGCTGGGGAAGGCAAAGGAGATTCCGCGAGAGCGCCGCGACATCAACCAACCGCGAGTTGGAGAAGATATGCGTGGTGGGGCTGACGTGAGCCCTGAATTATTCGGCGAGGCATTTGGCTTTCGTGGTGTTGAGTTCGGTAACTGGGTGGAGCAGGGGCGTCGCCAGCAAGATCTGAACAACGCTTATGACGCGCTAATGGATATGGCCGCCGTGCTTGGCATTTCACCTAAGTCGCTATCACTGAATGGCGAGCTTGGACTGGCGTTTGGAGCGAGGGGATCCGGTGGTGTTAACCCAGCTGCAGCGCACTATGAGCCAGGCAAGGTTGTGATCAACCTGACCAAGATGAACGGTGCCGGATCGCTTGGCCACGAGTGGTGGCATGCGCTTGATGGATACTTTTCCAGAATGAGAGGTCAGCCTGGCGACATGATGACAGAGGCTCGTGATGTCGCACTATCAGCCATAGGAAGTCAGTACATTCATCGCGGCTCCGTCCGTAAAGAGATGGTTGATGCTTTTGGTGCTGTAAATAGAGCGATCAAGCAGACCTCTCTCAAAGAACGTTCCAGAAAGCTGGACGATAAGCGCAGCAAGGACTATTGGACGACTGACCCAGAACTAAGTGCCAGAGCGTTTGAGTCTTACCTTATTGCCAAGCTGCAAGACCAAAACGCTAGCAATGATTACTTGGCCAACATTGTCAGCGAGACATCTTGGGATAAAGAGGCCTCTATGGGGATGCGCCTAGAAGGTAGCTACCCATACCCCACGGCCGGCGAGATCCCTACCATAAGGGCAGGCTTTGACCACTTCTTTGACACTATCCAAGAGCGCGAAGAGGGAGGTAAAAGGGTACTGTTTTCCAAGCAAGCCATGGCACAGGGCGAGAAGCCAGTCAAGCACCTGACACGCAAAGAGGCGGAGCTGGTCACCAAGGAGTGGTTCAAGCAGTACCGTGGCGCCAGTGGCATTGATGTGCAGATCCACACCACCCAGGCCGAGCTGGAGAAAGCGCTGGGGCTGGCGGCCAAAGATGGTCTGATCCGCCGCGCCGCGTTCGATGATGACAACGGCACCCTGCATGTGGCAGCCGATACCATCGCTAACCCCAAGCGGATGCGCGAGATCCTGCGCCATGAGGTGCTGGCCCACTACGGGCTGGCCAACGTGCTGGGCGATGGCGAGTACACCAAGCTGATCAGCCGCATCATCAAATCGAAGAGCACCCCCAGCATGAAGGCGGTGTGGGATTGGGTTGATACCCATTACGCCAGCGAGGATATCGGGGGGCAGGCCGAAGAGGTGATCGCCCATCTGGCCGAATTGGAGCAGAGCGCCTGGCGCCGTGGCTGGGATCAAGTGGTGGCGTGGGTAACCAAGGCGCTGCGCACTGCCGGTTTTGTTCCTGGTGGCATTACCGCCGCCGAGACCAGAGCGCTTATTGAGGGGCTGGGCAAGAAAATGAAGCGCAGCGGCCCTGACGATAGTGGCCCGGATGGCGGCCAGAAGTTCAGCCAGGAGTCTGAGCGGCCAGCGAAGAAGGGCGGGATCAAGATGAGCCAAGCCAATACGGCAGCCGACAAGGCCATGGAAAAGCTCAACCTCGGCCCCAAGCCTGACATTATCGACAACACCAAGGCCAACCTTGCCAAGCTGCGCAAGGTTGATCGCGGTGTGGTGGAATCATGGGTGGATCGCTTTATCAAGAAAGCCAACACCGAAGTGCTCGATGCGTTGGCTCCCATCAAGTACGCCGAGGATGCGGCAGGCATTACCGATGCGGCCGACTCAGGCTATATCGCGGCGCGGATGGCGACAGGGGCAGCCTCTACCATGCAGGCGACCATGCTCTATGGTCTGCCTGAGTGGAAGGATGGAGTGATCCAGCGCAAGGCCGGAACCGGTGAAAAGGATGCTCTGCTTGGCATCTTCTCCGATCTTGGGGCAGATCTGCACAACTGGCTTGGCTGGATGGCCGGTCACCGGGCCGAGCTGCTGATGGCGCAGGGCAGGGAGAACCTGCTCGATGCCAATGACATTGCGGCACTCAAGGGGCAGGGCAAGGGAAAGGAAGCAAAATTCCTTGACGCTAAGGCGCGCTGGAACCGGCTCAATGCTGCAACACTGGATCTGGCGCAGGAGGCGGGTCTGTTCACCAAAGAGGCGCGGGCCGAGTTTGAAAACGAGTGGTACATCCCGTTCTTCCGTGAAACCGAGGATGGTGATGTGATCGCCCCCTTCAAGCCGAAGGGGATTGCCAACCAGAACGCCGGCATCAAGAAGCTCAAGGGTGGGGAGGCCAACACCAACGACCTGCTCGAGAACATCTTCACCAGTACCAGCAAGCTGATCGACGCTTCCATGAAGAACATGGCGGCGCAAAAGACCGTCTGGAATCTGGCGGATACCGGGCTCATAGAGGTGATACCGAAGCCTAACAAGATGGACTATCAGGCGCTTGCCAACGGCAAGGACCGGATAATGCTCAAGCTTGAGGGTGAGGAGTACATGTTGCGGGTGGAGGATCCTGATCTGTATCGGGCCATGACCTTCTTCGACCGCAAACCCTTTGGCAAGATGACCATGATGGCGTCAAGCGCCAAGCGTATCCTGACGGCAGGGGTGACCGCATCCCCTGAGTTTATGCTGCGCAACTTCCTGCGCGACTCACTCTCCAGCTGGGCGATCAGCAAGGACGGCTTCAAGCCGGTGATCGACTCCATCAAGGGGGTGAAAAAGACCCTGGCGATGGACGGCAGTACCATTGATGTGATGTTCAGCGGCGCCAGCTTCCTGGGTGGCTATGTCAACGGTAACGACCCCGGCGCCATGGCCGACACCGTGCGCAAGTCACTGCGCCGCAAGGGGATGACGCCTGAGCAGATTGCCCGCTACGAAAAGACCATCATCCGCAATGCGGCACACGCTAAAGGTGTGGTGGCTGACGCATGGGAGAAGTACAGCCGCTATGGCGAGGCGCTTGAGAACGCCAACCGCGAGGCGGTCTATGCCGCTGCCATCAAGGCGGGCAAGAGCCACGCACAGGCGGCGTTCGAGTCAAAAGACCTGATGGACTTCTCCATGCTCGGGGCGGCCAGAGCCATTCAGGGTGCGTCCCTGGTGCTGCCGTTCTTCAATGCTCGCCTGCAGGGTCTGGGCAAACTGAGCCGCGAACTGCGCGACAACCCCCGCGAAATCGCCAAGCGGGCTGGCATGATCACCGCCATGTCGCTCGGTCTGCTGGCCGCCAACTGGGACGATGAGCGATACGAAGAGCTGCCGGATTGGGACAAGGACGCCAACTGGCACTTCTTTGTCGGAGATCAGCACTTCCGCATCCCCAAACCGTTCGAGATTGGCGTGATGTTCGGCACCATCCCGGAGCGCATGGTGCGCGCCATGGGCGACAAGGACACCGGCGCCCAGTTCGGCAAGGCCGTGGCCCGGGCGATCGGCGATACCTTTGCCCTCAACCCCACCCCGCAGATCGTCAAGCCGCTGGTAGAGGCCGCCTTCAACTATGACACCTTCCGTGGCGGCCCCATCGACAGCCCGCAGGATCTAGCCGTCAAGGCGGAGGCCCGCTACAACGAGCAGACCAGCTTGCTGATGCGCGAGCTTGGCGAGCTGTCTGGCTTCTCACCCAAGCAGCTTGAGCATTTGGTGATTGGCTATACCGGCACCATCGGCGGTTATGTGATGGCCACGGCTGACGGCTTGATCATGGCATCGCGCCCTGGCGAGTCGGCCAGCTGGCGTGCTGACGAGATCCCGCTGGTGAAAGCCGTGTATCGCGGCACCGGTCCGGCCAAGTCCACCCAGCATATGGAGGAGTTCTACCGGATGCTGAGCGAGGTGAACCAGCTCAAGCGCACCGTTGACCAGTACCGCAGTGAAGGGCTGGACGATAAGGCGAATGAGCTGCTCGAGGAGCAGGGCGGCATCTTGAAGTCGCGCCGCAGCCTGAGCCGCACCCAGCAGCAGGTAAGGGTGGTGCGCAACAAGATTGAGCTGATCCAGCGTGACCGCACCATGAACGCAGAGGAGAAGCGCAAGCGCATTGATGAGCTACTGGCCCGCCGCAATGACCTGGTATATCAGGCGGTAAACAAGAACAGGGAGAACTGGGAGTAAGGGAGAATAGCGGCCCTGGCTGAGCCCATGCGAAGGGGGTAAGCTGGGGCACTTAACCGGTGAGGACCCTGACCATGTGGATACTGTTTGCGTTGATAATGATGGTGGTGGCGCTCAAGGCGTTCAGTTTCAGCTTTACGCTGGCCCTGATCCCCTTTGCTGCCGGGTGTTGGTGTTTTAGCAAATCCAGCCGGAGCGATCTGGATGACTTTATGGCATTCAGCTTCTTCTTCGTCCTGGTTGGATTTGCTATTGCGGCGCTTGATCAGCTGTTTTGATTGAGTCATTTCTTTGCTGGTGAGCTACTGATTTAGCGTAATATAAATCAGATTCAATGCAGATTTATTTAATTGCAATGTTATTAGCAACTGCATTGATGGAGTGGTTTCACGTTTCGTTACGCGCTTACTCAAATCCTAGCCTTTGAGTAAACTCCCTCAACAGCACATTTACTTCCGTTTCTGAATATTAGCTGTCCATAACCTGATGATGATATCACCAAGTGCGAATCTTCAACCATTGCCAGAGAAAGACAGTTTGAAGTATGTATGTAAGCATTACTGCCAAACACTTCAAACCAATCATCATCATCCACGCTAACCTTAACGGAGTACTTCCCTGGCTTATACTCATCCTTGCTAAAAACAGCTTTTACATCACAACGGTCATCACTATCCAAGAATATTAGCTCGCCACCATATCCATCTGTTTTAAAAATTGCTTGCTCAGAGTAGGCGTATGCGTAGCAATATCTAGTTTGAACTAAGATATCGTTGCCGCTTACTTTATATATGTTTTTGCTTTTTCTTGTCAGCGTAAGCTCATAGCTCTCAGCGAAAACATTATGTGGCAGAACCAGAGGAGCAATCATAATTACTGCCGCAAATATTTTTTTAGCTAACATCAAAGCTCCCAAAGATTTATACGCAAAGCTTAATGTTGCGCTATTTGTCATTAGGTGTCAGTGACCAAGATCACGTCAACCATTCTTATTGTTTTTCATTTCATTTGATAGCACCTCTACCATAGCTCTGATTTCTTTTATCTGCTTGGCTATGGTGGCAGCATTGTAACGCGGATCGTCCTTATCTATACCTGGGTCTGTTATCTCCACGGATGCGATCATCCGTGGCGACCCAGGCCCACCATTGAGTTCTCCAGTAAAGCTTGCATCAATTGACTGCTGAAGGCGATGCACGATCTCGGCATTCAGAGAGCGCCCAGCTCTATCTGCACTTTCCTGCAGACTGGCTCGCATCTCATCCGACATTCGTAGAGGGTATGGCTTCGGCTGACTCATTGCGCTGTCCGGTGTTTATGTGTGGGTATCTGAGAATTATCAGTGGTGATAATGGCTCTTATAGAATCACAAATCAAAGATTCTATTTGACTCTGATTCTTTTTGATTCTAGCCTGTTGTTGAGAGTTGATGGCGATCGCTCTCTGTGCATTCACGCATCAGCAACAAGTAAGGAGACCAAGGTGAGCAATCAAGTTCCGCCGACATCAATCAGGTTACCGGAAGATCTGAAGAAGTGGCTAGGGCACAGAGCTGTTGATAACGGCGTAAGCCTGACCAAGGAGGTTATCTCCATCCTTTACACCGAGATGAAAAAGGACGATGAGAGTGAAGATAGAAAGGTGGCCTGAGGCCAAAAAGAGTTCGACCCCAGTGGCTGGAACCACTGAGGCCGAGGAATGTAAACCAAGCACGCAAATGATTGGAGTTACTTTATGACTATACAACAACAGTATCAGCAAACCAAAGTTTTGGCAGGGCCGCAGAATTCCATGCCGGTGATTGCCGGGGTGGAGATCACCACTGATGAAGCGGGGCGCTTCAATCTCAATGCCCTTCACAAGGCTCACCTGAGCATGAACCCTAGCCTACACAAGAACAGCAAACAACCAGCAGACTGGTTGAAGCTGGATCAGGCAAAGGAGTTGATTGAGGCTCTTTTTAACTCCGAAGATTTTCATAGTTGGGGTTTTAACCAAGAAGATCAGCACTTTGGGTTGGTTGTCACAAAGGTCGGTCGTTATGGTGGCGGCACTTTCGCCCACGAGCTGCTGGCGATCTCCTACGCCGGTTGGATCAGTCCGGCCTTTCAGCTCCAGGTCAATCAGGTGTTCCTTGACTACCGCACTGGCAAGCTGGCTCAGGTGGTTGATCCGATGGTGGCATTGAACGATCCAGCCACCATGCGCGGGTTGCTGTTGAGCTACAGCGAGAAGGTGATCGATCTGGAGCACAAGGTTGAGGAAATGCAGACTGATGTTGAGGCGTTGGAGCGCATCGCCAAGGCAGATGGCAGCATGTGTATCACCAATGCCGCTAAACACCTGCAGGTGCAGCCAAAATACCTGTTCCAGCTGCTGTTATCCAAGCGCTGGATCTATAAGCGCGCTGGCGGGAAGGTATGGATCGCCTACCAGGATAAGCTCCAGTCAGGAGTTCTGGAGCATAAGGTTGATGTGGTGACTAGGCCTGATGGCAGTGAAAAGGTTTCTGAACGGGTTCTGGTGACAGCTAAGGGTATAGCTGCAATATCCAAGATGCTTAGCGTTGCGGGGGTGGCAGCATGAGTGACAACAATGTTGTGAAGTTCCCAACCCGGAGTGAGCCAACCGATCTCGTGCTTGGCTATCTTCAGGAGATAGAAGGTTTACTTGAGGACGCTCAACAGCTGACGCAAAAGGGTGTTGTCTCCACAATGGATGAGCAGGGTGAAGGCGCTGTAGCAATGGCGCACAGCAAAATCACTGACGCCCTCATCTTTGTAGAGTGCTGGATCAGTGAGGAAAAGCACCGTCTGGGGGTGAAGCAATGAGCGCAGCCCAACTGATGGTAGAGCTGGCCGCCTTGCTGAATGAGCTGGAGGGTGTCGATATGACGCGCATTGAGCGGGCCAAGATCACTGCGCGGATAGAGCGCATGATGCCTGAACAGGCAGAGTAATAACGGTGGGGCTTCGGCCCCATTTTTGTTGACATCACACCAACGCCGGGCGTAATGTGCGCAGGAATCGAATGATTCCGCTCGGATGAGTGGGTTTTTAAAACCATAACCTGGAGATGGCCTTTTCCGGTTATGGTAAGCAGTACCTAATTTACTTAATTATGGCGCCACCTGTGTGCCAAACGTGAACCATAACCTTTAATCAACTGCCTGCAAGTGGCCTATCCACACGCGGCGTTAACTTGAGTTATGGAGTTTTCACGATGACCATTCTTGCCAACATCTCCTCCCTCGAAGATATGCTGCTTCATCTCGACCTGTCACATACAGAACGCCGTCGGGCTGATGATCTGCTTGCTGCCATTCGCAGCGAAGCTATCCAACTCTCACACCAAGAATTTCAGCGTAGCAATTCAGCATCGACGCCAGGTGTGGCTTCGGCAGTCGTGCTGCTCGGTTGATCAGCCCCATATGTTCATCATCTGAAACGCTCCAGTCCGGGTCTGCAAGGATGGCCTGGACGGATATCCCCATTGCGGTCGAGACCATAACCGCCTCGGCCAATCCCATGAAGTCGTCGTGATGCGGCGATAGCCATCTGCTGATACTGGAGCGGGGGATGTCGGTAAGTTTGCTGATCTTGGACTGGCTGAGTTTTCGCTCGACCATCAGCGAGCGCACCTTCTTCTTGGTGCGATGAACATACTCGAGGCTGGAGCTGGTCAGATACCGCTTCATAGGCATTCCTTATCCGTGGTGGCCAACCGTGCTCTGGATCATGTTTTTGTCTTTGTCCCATATCTGGGACGCACATAGTGCAATTGCTCAGTAATGGCACATGCGGGTCATGTAAATTGTAGGTGAATAATAACGAGTAGAACGCACAACGAGATCACCGCGCATCACCTGTAATGACGGAGTGTAGCGGTTGTATGACGAGCAATAGAGTACGGGGTTTGTTTTCTGAACTGATATGGGTGGGAGTGGTGAGCAAAGATAGTGCTCCACTCGGTCTTCAAAAAGTGGTAAATTCGCTTTGGTACTGTATGGGTATACAGTGTTTCACAGTCGAGAGACTGAGAGCAGATAAGCGGGGACCAGACCGGATGGATTCATTAACTGAGCTAGAACACGTTCTTGAGACTTTGGACCTGACAAGGGTGGAGGAAGAGAAAATCGCGCGCATTCTTGAAAGACTTCGCGATGAGTTGAACGCTGCTTCATAGTTGTTGCAGCCGGTTCGGATTGGCCCGCCATTGAGCGGGCTTTTCTATGCCTGCGATTTGGTCGAGTGGTTGAGCTGCATTCTTGGGGCAATTTTGGGGCAAATCGAGAGGGGTTTTGCGGGTAAATGAGGTGGCGTTTAAGGAGATGGTGATGGAAAAAATGAGGAAAAACACAGGAGTGGCGCGGCTTTCGCGGGATGCAGCTTAATTGATAGTGTTATTGCTACTTAACAAGGTATGTGTCCCGATTGGTCTGTCAAATGGCGCGCATTATGGCACAGATCCCCCGAAAGTTTTAGCGAGAAGTGTGATCTTGATCGGGGCAAGCGGGGCGTGCAGCCGATTGATGGGAAATAAAAAAAGCCGGCATGAGGCCGGCTTGGTAGTGTGATTGACTCATCAGTGGGAGGTGGCGCCAGAGGCACCCAGCCCGGTCTGGGAGCGAACGAACTGCGGCAGGAACTTGGCATGTTCGTCGGCGGCGTTCTGGGAGCTGTCGGTGATGGAGAAGAACCAGATCCCGACGAAGGCCAACCCCATGGAGAAGAGGGCAGGGTATTCGTAGGGGAAGATAGCCTCTGCATGGCCCAGCACTTTCACCCACACGGTCGGGCCCAGGATCATCAGGGTCACTGCGCTCACCAGACCCAGCCAGCCACCATAGACGGCGCCACGGGTGGTCAGGCGTGACCAGAACATGGAGAGGAACAGTACCGGGAAGTTGCAGCTGGCAGCGATGGAGAAGGCCAGACCCACCATGAAGGCGATGTTCTGCTTCTCGAACAGGATCCCCAGACCAATGGCAACCACGCCCAGCACCAGAGTCGTCATCTTGGAGACACGCAGTTCATCGGTCTCGTTGGCCTTGCCCTTCTTCAACACGCTGGCATAGAGGTCATGGGAGACCGCAGAGGCTCCCGCCAGGGTCAATCCGGCAACTACCGCCAGAATGGTGGCAAATGCCACGGCGGAGATGAAGCCGAGGAACAGGCTGCCACCGACCGCATTGGCCAGATGGACTGCCGCCATGTTGGTGCCGCCCAGCAGGGCGCCGGTGGCGTCCTTGAAGGTAGGATTGGTGCTCACCAGCAAGATGGCGCCAAAGCCGATGATAAAGGTGAGGATGTAGAAGTAACCGATAAAGCCGGTGGCGTAGAACACCGATTTACGCGCCTCTTTGGCGTCACTCACGGTGAAGAAACGCATCAGGATATGGGGGAGACCGGCGGTACCGAACATCAATGCCAGACCGAGCGAGATGGCGGAGATGGGGTCAGCAACCAGGCCACCCGGGCTCATGATGGCGATCCCTTTCTCGTGCACCTTGACCGCTTCGCTAAACAGGGCACCGATATCGAAGTTGACCGATTTCATGACCATGATGGCCATGAAGCTGGCACCGGAGAGCAGCATCACTGCCTTGATGATCTGCACCCAGGTGGTGGCCAGCATGCCGCCAAACAGCACGTAGAGCACCATCAGGATACCGACCAGCACCACGGCCACATGGTATTGCAGGCCAAACAGCAGCTCGATCAGCTTGCCGGCACCGACCATCTGGGCGATCAGGTAGAGGGCGACCACTACCAGCGAACCACAGGCGGAGAGGGTACGCACCTCAGTCTGCTTGAGACGATAGGAGGCGACATCGGCAAAGGTATATTTGCCGAGGTTGCGCAGCCGCTCGGCGATCAGGAACAGAATGATGGGCCAGCCCACCAGAAAGCCGATGGAGTAGATGAGGCCGTCATAACCGGAGGTGTAGACCAGCGCGGAGATCCCGAGGAAAGAGGCGGCTGACATATAGTCACCGGCGATGGCCAGACCGTTCTGGAAGCCGGTGATACGGCCACCGGCGGCATAGTAGTCAGAAGCCGAGCGGTTGCGCTTGGAGGCCCAGTAGGTGATGAACAAGGTGGCGGCTACAAAGACCACGAACATCACGATGGCCGACACATTGAGGGGTTGGCGTTGTACCTCGCCGGTCAGCGCATCCGCTGCCAGCAGGGGGGAGGAGGCCAGTGAGGCCAACAGCAGCCACTTGCCTTTCATGCTTTTTGCGCTCATGACTGCACTCCCTTGAGGATCTTCTGATTCAGCTCGTCAAACTCGCCGTTGGCCCGAAACACATAGATGCCGGTCAACACGAAGGAGGAGAGGATGAGTCCTACCCCGACCGGAATGCCACGGGTGACGGTGGTGCTGTCGCTGAGCGGGGTGCCAAGCCAACCGGGGGCAAAGGCGATGAGCAGAATAAACGCCAGGTAGAGTCCCAGCATTAGAGCCGAGAGGGCCCAGGCAAAACGCTGGCGTTTGGCGACCAGCTCCTGGAAGTTGGGATCTTGCTGGATCCTCAGATAGCTTTGCTGTTCCATTGCAGTTCTCCATGACATGAGTGTCAGCGGTGGATGGGGTAACCCCGACGAGCAGGTAATCTGCTCATGTAAGCAAAATGTGAATTAAATGTTATTTCTCGACAATTAGACTTTGGGATAAGTGAGTGGCGAGCCGCAGGTCAGGCGCAGGTAGATGAGCGCGGCCGTGGTGGCATCGGCAAGGGCATCGTGGGCGGGCAGGGGGGGCAGCGCCAAGTGACGGCAGATGGCACTCAAGTGGAGGTCAATCGCAGCATCGGGGTAGCGGCGATAGAGGTGGTCGTGATAGAGCTGGCTCACCTCGATCCCTCGCTGGGGCAGGGTCAATCCCCACAATTTCTGGCAGGCAAGATTGAGAATGCGCAGGTCGTAGGCGATGTGATAGCCCACCAGTTCGCGCGGGCCGATATAGTCGAGTAGCAGGCGCAGCGCGGCTTCCAGCTTCATCCCCTGTTGCAGATCCTGATGGCGCAGACCGTGGATCACCACAGATTGGCTGGTCAGGCTAGCCGGTGGCTGTACCTTGATGGCGAGGGCCTCGCCGGTCAGCAGCCGGTTGCCCTGAATGCGCACCGCCCCGATGGAGACGATCTCGGCCTGCTCGGGATCGAGACTGGTAGTCTCGAAATCGAGGGCGACCTGTTCATCTTTCGGTGGGGTGGCAAAGAGCGGCGCGAACTCGCCCGTTCGGAACGCACGGCCATACCAGTAGCGTCGAACGCGGCTCAACATGGCTATTGTCTCAGACGAAAGTGCAAGGTGAGCCACTGCTGGAACTTCTTCACCTGATGCAGCGCCTGGCGCAGCAGATCCCGCTCGCTGTGGCTAAGCTCGCTTGTCTGCACCCGACTATTGCCTCCCTTTAGCTGGCTGCGTAGCCTCAGCCGGATAAAGAGCCGGAACGCCTCCGCCAGATTGCTGCCATAGTCGGCACTGAGCCGCTCGGCGGCCACCAGTGCGTCGATACGCCCCAGGGTTGAAGTCTCCAGAATGCCTGCCTCAAGGGCCAACATGCGGATACCGTGCACCAGCGGGAACAGGCCGCCCCGCTTCAGATCCAGCCCTTCCGGTGGCTGCTCCAGCCGGCCAAACAGGGTGAGGGGGGCATGAAAGGCCACTGCCGGTCGCACCATCTCCGCCAGCAGATCCCGTCTGTCCGCCAACTGCTCGCGCAGCGCTCTGGCAACCGGCAGATGGCGCTGTCGATCCCCCGCGATGGGGTGGGCGTCAGCAAGGGTGGCGAGCCAGAGCAGCTCATCCTCTTTTGCCGTGGTGCAGGCGCAGGCAATGGCGCTTTGCCACTCGCTGCCTGTTTTCACCCAGGCCGGATTGTTCACCATCACCTGCCCGGGGCACAGCGGGTAGCCGAGGCGTTCCAGCAGGGCGCTGAATTCGGCCAGATCGGCTGCCTGGGTGGGCCATGTCAGCCCCTCTGGCAGGATCAGGGCGTTGTCCTGATCGGTTTTGAGGATCTGCTCGCCACGCCCCTCCGAGCCCAGCATCAGCAGGCAAACCTTATCCTGCACCTCGGGGGGGATCACCAACGCAAAGGCTTTGGCGATCAGCTGCTCGTTGATGGTGGCGATGAGCTTCATCAAAAAGGCGGTGTGGATCCCTTGGGCAAACAGGGATCGGGTCAATTGCTGCTGTTCGCGGGCTACCGCCTCCAGCGCGGGCAGGCTGTCGGCGCGGGCGATACGCAATGTCAGCACGTGGGAGTGGGTAGAGAAGAGCCCCAGCACCTGAGTCAGTTGCAAGATGCCCGCCACCTCGTTGCCGCGCCACACCACCAGTCGCTTGATGCGATGGCGGGTCATCAGCAGCAGGGCATCAAACAGATAGCTCTCCAGCGATAGACCAATCAGCGGGGTAGGGGTCAGCACCGAGAGGGGGGCCGTCAGCGGCAATCCCTTGAGGGTCAAGGCATGGAGCAAGGTCTTGCGGGTTGCCAGCGTGAGGGAGCCATCATGAGCAGGGTAGAGCAGGCAATCGGTCCCCTTGCTCACCATGGCTTCGGTCGCTGCGAGCAGTGACAGCTTGCTGTCGACGATAAGCGGTGCCTGCAGGTGACCCGGTTCGATGCGGGTCAGGATAAACTCCGCCAGATTCTTCTGCCCCAGTTGTTCGCGTTGCTCCTGCTGGCGCTGGCGCTCGGCCAGATTGGCGGTGAAGTAGCTGGCAAACTGCGGATCCTGCTCACAGAGCGCCAGAAAGGTGTGGCGAGGAATGAGTTGGCAGAGGCTATCTTCCAGCGCGGTGAAGCGGTGGCGGCAGCGACCATCAAACTGGGCGCGCACATCGAACAGGTCATCAACCCCGTAATCACCAAACTGGTGGTGAGGGGCCGACTCTTCCACCGCCCCCTTGATGATGAGATAGAGGCCGGGAGGCTCGTCCCCCTCCTGGAGCAGCAGATCCCCGGCCCGAAAATAGCAGAGCGAGAGGTGACGGGAGAGCCGCTCGCGCGCCTCCTCATCCAGTCGGTCGAACGGTGGTCTGGCAAAATTGAACAGGGTTGACATGACAGCGTCCTCTGCTGGCTTGCGGCACTCATGCAGCTCCCAGTGTGACAAAGGGAGGGGGAGGCGACCAGCCGACTTTAGTCTCAGCTGTACCGCCTGTTCACACTCTGATAACGTAGTGGTATGACCAGTGAGTCAGTTTCAGGGATCAAGGAGAGGATAAGGGAGATGGAAAAACCAAGGATCAAATGCGAGATCCACGACGGGATTGCCGAAGTGATGCTGACGCGGGGGGACAAACTCAATGCGCTGGACCGCGCCATGTTCAGCGCCATCGATGAGACATTGACGCAGCTCGCCCGGCACAAGGGGCTGCGGGCGGTGATCCTGCACGGCGAGGGGCGGGCCTTCTGCGCCGGGCTGGATGTGAAATCCATGCTGAGACAGCCGGTAGCGGCGCTCGATATTCTCAAGCGTGAAGCAGACGAGGCGACCAATCTGGCCCAGCGGGTTGCCTATGGCTGGCACCAGCTGCCGGTGCCGGTGATTGCGGTGACCCAGGGAGTCTGTTTTGGCGGTGGCTTGCAGATCGCGCTCGGCGCCGATTTTCGCTTCAGCACCCCCGATTGCCGCTTCTCGGTGATGGAGATCAAGTGGGGCATCATCCCCGACATGAGTGGCAGCGTCACCATGCGCAACCTGATGGGGGTGGATACCGCCATGGAGCTGGCCATGAGCGGGCGTGAGCTCGATGCCGTCGAGGCCAAATCCCTCGGGCTGGTGAGCCGGGTCTGCGCCGATCCGCTGGTGGAGGCGCGGGAGTTTGCCCGCACCCTTATCACCAAGTCGCCCGATGCCCTGGCGGGGATCAAGCAGCTCTACAGCCAGGCCTGGGCCCGCAGCGATGAAGCCATGCTCAAAGAGGAGACCCGCCTGCAAAAGCAGATCCTGGGGCGACCCAATCAGTGGCGGGCCACCCTTAACAGCCTGTTTCGCTGGCGGCTGCCCTTCGGGCCGCGCCGCAATCCGCTCTGAGATGAGGTGACAGGAAAAAGAAATGGCAGCCGAGGCTGCCATTTTTATTGATGTCTTATGTCGTTCTGATTCAGGAGGTCTTGAGATCCTGATCCGGCTCGAACTGATGGCCCGATCTCTCCCGCTCCAGGTTCTCTTCGGAGCGCTTGCCCACCCAGTAATCGGCGTTCTTGATGCCGAGCTTCTCCGGGTGGAATACGGGGTCAATCCCTTGTGCCTGCTGCGCTTCATAATCCTTCAGACAGGTGAAGGCGGTCTTTTGCAGCAGCAGAATGGCGATGATGTTGAGCCAGGCCATCAGGCCAACCCCGATATCACCCATGCCCCACGCCAAATCTGCAGTCTTGACGGTGCCGTAGACGGTGGCAGCCATCAGCGCAATCTTCAGCAAGAAGGTGAGCCAGGGGCGATTTATCTTGCGGTTGATGTAGGCGATGTTGGTTTCGGCGATGTAGTAGTAGGCAACGATGGTGGTGAACGCGAAGAAGAACAGCGCGATAGCCACGAAAATGCTGCCAAAGCCCGGCATCATGCTCTCCATGGCGGTCTGCACATAGCCCGGGCCTGCTGCGATACCGGCAATACCCGTGTAGATGGCGGCGCCGTCCGGCCCTTGTACGTTATAGAGACCGGTGATCAGCAGCATAAAGCCGGTGGCGGAGCAGACGAACAGGGTGTCGATATAGACGGAGAACGCCTGCACCAGACCCTGCTTGGCCGGGTGACTCACTGCCGCAGCAGAAGAGGCGTGCGGCCCGGTACCCTGACCCGCTTCGTTGGAGTAGACCCCGCGCTTCACGCCCCACATGATGGCCAGACCCAGAATGGCACCGAAACCGGCATCCAGACCGAAGGCGCTCTTCCAGATCAGCAGGATCACGCCCGGCAGCTGGCCGATATTGAGGGCGATGATGACGCAAGCCACAATGATGTAGCCCAGCGCCATAAAGGGCACTACGGTACTGGCGAAGCTGGCGATACGCTTGACGCCGCCGAAGATAATAAAGCCGAGCAGCAGCGCCAGACCGGCGGCGGTGACGTTCGGATCGATATTAAAGGCGGTCTGCAGGCTGGAGCCGATGGAGTTGGCCTGCACGCCCGGCAGCAGCACGCCGCAGGCGAAGACGGTGGCGATGGCGAAGGTCCAGGCGTACCACTTCATGCCAAGCCCTTTCTCGATATAGAAGGCCGGGCCGCCGCGGTATTCACCGTTGATCTTCTCTTTGTAAACCTGACCCAGGGTGGACTCCACGAAGGCGGAGCTGGCGCCGAGGAAGGCGACCATCCACATCCAGAACAGGGCGCCCGGGCCACCGAAGGTGATGGCGGTGGCCACACCTGCGATGTTACCGGTACCCACACGACCGGCCAGGGTCATGGCCAGCGCCTGGAAGGAGGAGACACCGGCATCGGTGCTCTTGCCATCAAACATCAGGCGCACCATCTCTTTGATATGACGCAGTTGCAAAAAACGGGTACGCAGGGAGAAGTAAAGACCGACCCCCAGACACAGGTAGATGAGCGCGGGGCTCCAGATTACACCATTGATGGCATTGACGATTTCATTCATGTACAACAACTCCTTTGTTGTGTTTGTGGCGCTGTCTTGGCGAGATCTTGGCCTCGCTCTCTGTCACTGTTTTCGGCCCTATTTGTTAACAATCCAGTTAACAAATGAGCGCGAGGTTGAGGGGTTAAGCAGAGCGCAAACACGCGCCATGCATGGCTTGTAACATATCGAGTTGTATCGGTGCTTCCCAGCGAAAAATGTTGTCTTGTTGCAAATTTGTGAATTGACAAGGGTGGGGGGATAATGGCAGGCAGCGTTTTCTATGAGTAAAGATGAGATCCTCCTTGTTGATCTGCGCCAGACAATGTGACGGGCGTAACACAATGGAAAGCAAACATGAGGCCAACAATGAAAAATGACCCTGAGACGTTGACGATCCGTCCCCCTGAGGCCGACGACGGGAGCGCCATCGCCCACCTGTTCACCCAATTGGGGTATCCTGCCGAAGGCGCTGACGTCACGGCGCGCCTGTTGGCGCCGGATCCCGCGAGCGTTGTGCTGCTCGCATCCCTGGCCGACAAGGTGGTCGGCGTGCTGGTGTGGCACAAACTGGCACCGCTGCATGTTGCACCAGCTTGGGGACTGATCTCGGCGCTGGTTGTCGATGAAGGGGCAAGAGGGGCGGGAGTGGGCGCAGCCCTGCTCAAGGGAGCCGAAGAGATGGCGCGGGCCGCAGGTTGCGCCCAGCTGGAGCTATCCAGCAGTCTCAAGCGCGAGGCGGCCCACCGTTTCTATCTGGCGCAGGATTATCAGGAGCGGCCGAAACGGTTCGTCAAACTGCTGTAACCTGTTTTTTGCATCAAAAGAAGGAGTAGGCGTGCTGGGATGGTTCAAATGGCTGGGTGGTCGCCCGCAAACGTCCATGAGTGAGGATGAGTTGGCGCTGTGGCGTCAGGCGCTGGCGGCTGTGCCCATCTTGCAAGGGCTCAGCGACACCGAGCAGACAACGCTTATCGGCTTGGGGCAACAGCTACTCAAGCGCAAGACCCTGACCCTGATCGGGGTCGAGCTCAGCCCACGCCAACAGGCGGTGCTGGCGCTGCAGGCGGCGTTGCCCATCTTGCACCTCGGCCTTGACTGGTATCGCGGCTTTCACGAAATCATCATCATTCCCGAGCCCGTCACCCGGCGCCAGGAGGTGCAGGATGAGTTCGGGCTGGTGAGCGAGTTTGAAGAGGAGAACGCTGGCGAATCCTGGCCGCAAGGGCCGCTGGTGCTGGCCTGGAGCGAGCTGCAGCAAGATGGCGACTGGGACGGCTTTAATCTGGTGATCCACGAGCTGGCCCACAAGCTCGATATGCTGGGCGGTGAGGCGGACGGTGCGCCGCCGTTGCCGGGGCAGATGAGCAGCCAGCTGTGGCAACAGGCCTTTCAAACCGCCTTCGATGCGCTCTGCCAGCAGCTTGATCGGGATGAGGTAACCGCCATCGATCCCTATGCGGCCGAACATCCTGCCGAATTTTTCGCCGTCTGCTGCGAGTGCTTCTTTACCGATCCGCTGCGGCTGCAGCAGGTCTATCCCGCGGTATACCGGCAACTGAGCCAGTTCTTTAGCCAGGATCCCGCGCAGCGTTTTCCCGCGACCCGCTTGCTGGCGGGGGAGGTGGATGCCGAGTCACTTGGCTGATAATCGATCTGTTGAACGGTTATTCGAAATAGCAAAAAGGCACCCGAGGGTGCCTTTTTCACAATCTGAGTGGCTTGCCTATCAGGCAGCGGCTTTCAGCTGTACTGCGGCGGCTTTCTTGTGATCGCCGATTGGCATCACGGCACGGCCGAACTGCTCGTTGATCACGGTGGCCATGGCCAGGTAGATGGCGCTGGCGCCACAGATGATGCCTTCGAAACCGGCGATGGTGCCGATCAGGGTGCTGCCGGTGAAGTCACGGGCGGCCAGCAGGAAGAACAACACGGTCAGGGAGGCGAACACGAACTGCTTGGCGCGCGGGTAGTTGATGGTGCCAACCAGCATGAACAGGGTGAACATGCCCCACATCAGCAGATACCAACCCATGTAGGCGTGCGGAGTGGCTTCGGCCAGACCCATGGTCGGCATGATCAGCAGGAACACCAGGCTCAGCCAGAACAGGCCGTAGGAGGTGAACGCGGTCACACCGAAGGTGTTGCCACGCTTGTACTCCATGATGCCAGCAATGATCTGGGCGATGCCGCCGTAGCACAGGCCCATGGCCAGGATCATGGCGCTGATGGGGAAGAAACCTGCGTTATGGATGTTCAGCAGGATGGTGGTCATACCGAAACCCATCAGACCCAGAGGGGCAGGGTTGGCCAATTTTTCGCTCACGTGGCGTTCTCCAAAAATAGAGGTGGGGGTTAACAAAAGACGCGCGATTTTAGGCAGGCTGTGGCGCGCCCGCAAGGGGGCAAGGGGGATAAATCGTAAAAAAACTACGTAATTATTTGCATCAGTGGCCAAATGCTCACCAAGACAGGCTGTTTGGTGAGCAAAAGGTGTCAAAATAGTTGAGGGGTTGTATTTTTCTTACGCTTTTGCGCAGTGCGGCGGCGTCACTGATCCAGTGTCAGGATCACTTTGGCTTCCTTGTCCTCTTCCTTGACCTGGCTGTCGAGCACGAACAGCCGCTCCGGGGCGATCCCCTGGCTGTCGACCAGAAACTCCTTGGTATTTTGCGCCCGGCGCATGGCGAGATTGCGCAGGGATTTGGCGGTGATGAGCTGCTGCTCCCGCAGCAGGATCACCGCCTGGGCCCGCAGTGCCGCGCTCTCTTCATCCAGATGGAGGCGATCGGCCAGGTCATCCAGATCTTCGCCAAAGCGCTCTTCATAGGCTTGGGCCAGCGCCTCTTGCAGGGCTGAGTCCTGTTCCAGCAGGTCGAGATCTGCCTGATTGCCGGTGAGCTTGGCCAGTACCCGTTCCAGCTTTTGCCGTTGCAGGATGGGGCGCTCCTCGTTGAAGTTGACCTTGCCGCGAATGTTCATGCTGAGCTTGGGTCTATCCTTGAGGGCCTGCGCCAGCTTGACCAGTTTCTCCTGCTGGGTGGGGGTGAGATCGGGCTCCCCCGGCAGGAAGGGAAGTTCGTCGAGATCTTCGGTGCCATCGGCCAGCGAGGCGAGCAGCGAGAAGGGGGAGGTGATCGCCTTGCTCAGGGTGTTGCCCAGCACATCCCAGAAAATATTGCCGATGCTGAAGTCCGGTTGATCGAGATCGCCCTTCACCTTGAGGTTCATCTGTATCACCCCGTTGGCATCGCTTAGCAGGGCGATGGCTAGCCCCAGCGGCAGATCCTTGGCCTGATCGCTCTTGATCTTCTCGCCCAGTTGCAGCTTCTTGATGGTGATGTCGTTATCCCCCTCCAGCCGATTGCCCTCCAGCTTGTAATGCAGCTTCATGGAGAGCTGCCCCTTGTCGATGGCATAACCGGCATAGGTGCCCGAATAAGGGGTAAAGGTGGTGAGCTCCAGATTGTGGAAAGCGACCGCGATGTCGAGGATAGGGTTGGCGACCAGCAGGTTGGTACCGCCGCGAATGGTCACTGGCGCATAGCGATCCACCTTGCCGTTGAAGGCGAGATCGGAGCGTTGCCCCGGAATATTGCTGATATGGCGACTCTGGCCGCCCAGCGAGGCGATATCGGCCACAAAATCCTGACTCAGACTGCGGTCGGCAAAGCGCAGGTTGCCCTGCTCGGTGCGCAGCTGGTCGATGGTGAAACGAAAGTCGGGAGCCTTGCTGCCTGCCGCTGCTTGAGTACTTTTGGCTGCCGCCGGTTGTGGCAACAGCAGCTGTTGCAGGTTGGTGGTGCCATCCTCGTTGATCTCGATGCGGGCGAAGGGCTTGTTCAGAGCAATGTCCTTGATCCGCATCTGCTGGCTGATGCCGTCGTACGTCAGACCGGTGAGAGCCAGGGTGTTGAACTCCAGCAGCCGCTGATTGTCTGCCCGATCGACTACTTTGAGCCCGTTGATATCGAGCCCCCCTTGCAGGGTCAGCTTGCTCAGATCGCCTTGGGCGGTGGTGGCGAGATCGAGGCGGGTCTTGCTGCTCAGCAGCCCGTTTTGCACCTTGATTCGCACCAGATCGGCCAGATATGGCTGTGCCAGCGTCAGGGGCAGCCCCTGCTGGTTGATGTCGCCGCTTAAGGTGAAAGGAGTCAGGGTCAGTTGGCCATCAAAGGCGAGGGGGCTGCTCTGGTTGAACTGGGTGGCCAGAGTCAGTTTGCTCCGTTGCTCCCCCTTGCTGCCCAGTGGCCCCAGCGCCAGCTTGAGGCCGGAGAGCTGGCGTGCCTGCGGTTTGCCGCTGCTCGATTCGGTGAGAGTGAGATCGCCCTTGTCGATAAGGATCTGCTTGATCTGCCACTGCCAGGGTTTGTCTGGCGCATGTTTCTTGCCGTTACCGGCTGTCTTTGCTTGTTGTGCCGACTTGGGCGCCGCATTGTTGGCCACCTCGTTTGCGGTGTTGGTTTCTTTGACGGGCTTGGCGGGAGCTTGTTCAATCAGCAAGTCAGCCAGATCCAGCTCCTGCTGTGGGTTGAGGATGGCCTTGAGCAGGGGCTGTTGCAGGGTCACCTTGCCGAGCTGGAGCGACTGTTTCTGGCCATCGACAGCCAAATCGCTAAGCGCCAGCTGGCCGAAGCGTGCAAATTCGTCGCCCTTGTGTTTTTTAAGCTGCCAGTTGTCCAGCGTCAGCTTGCCTTTGGACAATTGCCACAGTACCCCTTGCTTGCTCTCTTTAAGCTGGTACTCCACCTCTGCATTGGCGTGGCCCTTGGCCAGATCCAGCTTGAGATAGGGTGCCCAGAGCGGGGCGAAGGGTTTCAGTTCGACCTGTTTGAGGCTCACCTTGCCCTGACCCATGCCGCTCATCACATCGAGCTTGCCGTGAGCGGTGAGGCTGCTTTTGCCGTTGATGGCGGCGCTCAGCTGATAGGCGGTCTGGTGATTTGCCTCGGTGCGCAGGTTATCGAGCTTGAGTGCCACTTTCTCCAGATTGAGGGGCGGCAACCAGCCGGGTTCGCTCTCTTTGCGCTGATCCTGATAGCGCACATGGCCGTCAGTGACCGCGATGCTGGCAATATCGACCAATAGCGGGGCGCTGGCTGTTTCGGGCTCGGGGGAGGGCGCAGGGGCGAGCAGGGTCGCCAGCGCATCGGTCAGATTGAGTCGAACCTCCCCCTTTTTGTCTGCCAGCCGTTGCAGCAGTACCACGGGTTTGGTCAGGGTGACGGCGGAAAGCACGACCCCTTTCTGCTGCCAGCTGGCTTGCAGGTTGGGGGTGATAAAGAGCTGCTCAAAACCGATGATGGGCTGCTGCTTGGTATCGAGCAGGGCGGTCGCGCCGAGGGTGAGAGAAGGGTTGCGCACTCCTACATCAATCTCCCCCAGCGTCAGTTGCAGACCATAATGCTCGGCCAGCCAGCCGGGCAGATAGCGTTGGATCAGACGGGGGGTTTGCCACAGCAGCAGAGTGATCAGGATAAGAAACAGCAGGAAAGCGTAGGCAAGGTAGCGCAGCAAGCGGAGCTTGGGGGACGCGGGCTCGGTGGTGTTCATTTGGTGCACTCCCATTTGGTTCCCGCCATGGTACAGAAAAGCTGGATAGTAATCATGGGGTTGCGTGCTGTTGTACGCCGTACTTTGTCCAAAGGCGATCCAGTTCACCCTTTTGTTGCAGCGCTGCCAACCACTGTTCCAGCTGGGCAGGGGTAATTGGGGCCTCAGGGTGAAGGATGGCGCGGTGTTGATACTGTTGATCCCATTTTTGCGAGATCAGCAGCTGGTCGGCGGTGTCGGGATGGGCCAGCAGATACTGGTTAAGGTATGAGACGTTGAGAATGGCTACCTCGCCACGTCCTTTGAGCAGGGCTTGCAGGGCGCTGACATTGTCTTTGACCAGGGTGATATTGAGCTTGCGCTGCAGGTAGACGGGATCGGCATTGAACTGGCCCACGCCGTAGTGGTAGCCGGTCACCCCGATAAGATGATGCCGAGAGGGGTCATCGAAAAAGCGCTGATCCCGACCCACTTTGTTCAGGGCCACATAGACCTCGCCACCACCGAGGAAGGGGGCAGTCATCTTGAATTTATCGGTGTCCCAGCCCCACTTGGTGTCTTCAAACAGCATCAGCGAGAAACGGCCCAGATCGAGCGCCTTGTAACGGTTGGCGGCCGAGGTGGGGACAAAGACGAAGGTCACCTCTTTCTGCACGGTGTTGAGCTGGTCGATAAGATCCAGGGTCAGTCCTTCATAGCGGGAATCGGAGAGTTTGACCACGAAGGGGGCATAGGGGTATCCGCCAACCTTGATGAGGGGATGGCTCCAGCCAGAGAGGCTGAACAAGAGCAAAAACCAGCACCAATATCTCATGGGATCCCCAAGGCAATAGCTTGTTCCCAGATTCGGTTAATCTGCGCCAGTTTTCAAGCTGTTAAGGGAATTAACACAGCGCTGTTCGGCGGCTTCCAGCTCGGCCATCACCATCTGGATATCCTCCAGTTGTTGGCGCAGCACGCCGCGTTTTGTCTCGATCAGCTGGATCATGGAGTGGAGCTGGGTTTTGCTCGATTTGTCGGTGTCGTACATATCGAACAGCTCGCGGATCTCGGCCAGGCTAAACCCCAGCCGTTTGCCGCGCAGGGTCAATTTGAGCCGGATCTTGTCCCGGTGGCTGTAGATGCGGGTTTGCCCCTCCCGCAGCGGGGTGAGCAGCCCCTCATCCTCGTAGTAGCGGATGGTGCGCGGCGTGACATCGAATTCGTGGGCCAGCTCCGAGATGCTGTAGGTGATCTCCTTGCCGGGCAGGGAACGGGACATGGTCATGACTCCTGTTGCTGGGCGTGTGGCTGGCAGAGGCGGGCACGCAGCCGCTCGGCATTGGCGTGCAGGGCCTGACCGACCCGCGAGCCGTTGGGGCGAGCGAGCTGCTCGCTCACCCACTGGCCGGTGGCCGCCAGTTTGTCGAGATCCACCCCGGTGCTCATGCCAAGGCCGTGCAGCAGGTAGACCACCTCTTCTGACGCCACATTGCCGGAGGCGCCCGGCGCATAGGGACAGCCGCCAAGCCCCGCCACCGAGCAGTCGATGGTGCGAATGCCGCGCTCCAGCGCGGGCAGCAGGTTGGCCAGACCCTGGCCGTAGGTGTCGTGAAAATGGACTGCGAGTCGCCCCGCCGGGATCTCGTGCAGTACCGCATCCAGCATGGGCGCCACAGTACCCGGGGTGCCGACGCCGATGGTGTCCCCCAGCGAAATTTCGTGGCAGCCGAGATCCAGCAACTGTTCGGCCATGGCGGCGACCCGTTTCGGGCGGGTCGGGCCATCGAACGGGCAGGCGATGACGGTGGAGAGGTAGCCACGCACCTTGATGCCGAGGCGGCGCGCCTCCTGCACCAGCGGGGCGAAGCGGACCAGCGACTCCTCCACGCTGATGCCGATATTGGCGCGGGTAAAACCGTCGGAGCAGGCGGTGAAGAGGCCAATCTCGTCGGCGCGGGCGGCAATGGCTGCCTGCAAGCCTTGCAGATTGGGCACCAGTGCGCCGTAACGGGTTGAGCCCTTGCGCGGCAGTGCCTCGAACAGCGCTGCGGAGTCCGCCATCTGCGGCACTTTTTTGGCAGAGACAAAGGCACCCACCTCGATGCGTTGCAGGCCGCTGTCGGTAAGGCGCTGGATCAGCTCCAGCCGCTGTACCAGAGAGAGGGACGCAGCTTCATTTTGCAGGCCATCTCGCGGCCCCATCTCCACCAAACTGACCCTGTCGTCACGGACGTCCTGTGATCGGTTCATGGGTGTTCCTCCTGTGAAGCAGTCTCTTCGGCAAAGCGCACCAGAACGGCCCCCTGGCTCACCTGCTCACCCTGCTTGCACTGCAGGGCTTCAATTACCCCGTCCCGCTCTGCGCGCAACTGGTGTTCCATCTTCATCGCCTCCAGCACCAGCAGGGGTTGCCCCTTGCTGACTGTTTGCCCCTGCTCGATCAGCACGGCTACCACTATGCCGTGCATGGGGGCGATGGCGCCCTGCACCTTCTCGTTTGCTTGCTCATGGTGGTGGCTGTGCTGCTGATCATCGGCCGCTAAGCGGATGCGATGGCCCCCCAGGGTCATGATGAAGGCTGCCTCCGAGCCTGTGACCGTCTGAATTGGGATCTGTTGCCAGCAGCCACCCTTCTGCAGTCGGATATTATCGTCACCTCTCTGGTAGCAATGAGTCTCCCCTTGCCACTCAAACTGGCCGCCATGATCGTTAAGGGTCAATACCCGGTGCTCATCACCGATGCGTACCGCCGCTGTCCAGCAGCGATCCGGCCCCAGCCGAAATCCGCAGGCTTGCTGCCAGGGGGAGGGGCCCGCAGTGCGGCTCGCCAACCAGAGGGTGGCGAGCGGCCAGGCGAGCTCAGGAATGGGCTGTGCTGTGGTGGGGATGGGCCACTGGGTATGGTGGCTCATGGTCAAGACGTCAGGCTCTTCACACAGGCGCAGCAACAGCGGTCCGTTATGCACCAGCGGGCCGAGATCCAGTGCCGCCAGCGCATCGGCCAGTTTGGCGAACGCCTCGGCTCGACTCTGGCCGTGGGCGATCAGCTTGGCGATCATGGGATCGTAATAGGGGCTCACCTCATCGCCAGCGGTAACGCCGGTGTCGATGCGAACGCCAACGGGCCAGTGGAGCCAGTGGATAGGCCCGCTGGCGGGCAGAAAACCGGCCGCCACATCCTCGGCGTAGAGGCGCGCCTCCACTGCATGGCCGCGCAGCACCACTTCCTCCTGGGTGAGTGGTAGCGGCTTGCCTTCTGCCACGGCCAGTTGCCAGGCCACCAGATCCTGCCCGGTTACCGCTTCGGTGACTGGATGCTCTACCTGCAGCCGGGTGTTCATCTCCATAAAGAAGAACTCATCCTTGCAGAGCAGGAACTCGATGGTGCCAGCCCCCTGATAGTGGATGACTTTGGCTGCGGCCACGGCCGCATCCCCCATGGCGCGGCGCAGAGCCGGAGGGATGTCGGGGGCGGGCGCCTCTTCGATCACCTTCTGATGGCGTCGTTGCAAGGAGCAGTCCCTGTCCCCCAGATAGATGGCGTTGCCGAGGCTATCGGCAAAGACCTGCACCTCAACATGGCGAGCCTGGGGCAGATAGCGCTCCAGCAGCACCAGATCGTCGCCAAAGGCGGCCTTGGCTTCCCGTTTGACGGCTGCCAGCGACTCGTCAAAGTCAGCCAGCTGATCGACCCGGCGCATCCCCTTGCCACCGCCGCCGCTGGCCGCCTTGATAAGTAGCGGGAAGCCAATCTGGCTCGCCTGATCGCGTAAAAAGTCCGGCCGCTGATCTGTTCCGTGATAGCCGGGCAGCACAGGTACACCGGCAGCCTGCATCAGCGCCTTGGCGCCCGATTTGTCGCCCATAGCCAGAATGGCGGCGCCGCTTGGGCCGACAAAGCGCAGGCCGCGCTGTTCGCAGGCGGTGGCAAAATCGCTGTTTTCCGACAGAAAGCCGTAACCGGGATGGATGGCATCGGCGCGCGCCTCTTTGGCAATCTTCAGCACCTTGCCGGTGTCGAGATAGCTCTCTCTGGCCGGTGCGGGCCCCAGATGCCAGGCCTCATCGGCCAGACGGGTGTGCATGGCGTGGGCGTCGGCATCGGAGTAGAGGGCGATGGTGTGAATGCCGAGGCGTTTCGCCGTCTTGATGATGCGCACGGCAATCTCGCCGCGATTGGCAATCAGCAGGCGCTTAATCTGAGTGTGATGGGTCATGTCTCATCCTTGAAACGGGGACGCCAGGCGGGAGGACGTTTGTCGAAGAAGGCTTGCATCCCCTCCTGGGCTTCGAGCCCCACCCGAACCCGGGCGATGGTCTCGACGGTTTTTTCTTCGTGCAGGCGGGAAGGATGGGCTTCTATCGCCGCCAGCAGCCGTTTGGTCTCTTTCATCGCCTCCGGCCCGTTGCGGCACAGACGAAGGGCCTGCGCCCGCCCCTCCGCCAGCAGTTGATCCGGTTTGCAGAGTTGGTGTGCCACATTGAGCCGACAGGCGGTAATGGCATCGAACGGCTCGGCACTGAGCATGTAGCGGCGCGCCTGACGCATCCCCATAGTGCGCACCACGTAGGGGCTGATCACCGCAGGCACCAGACCCAGGCTCACCTCTGAGAGGCAGAAGCGGGCATCATCGCTGGCCAGCACAATATCGCAGGCACAGATCAGCCCCAGCGCCCCGCCATAGGCAGCCCCTTGTACCAGTGCCACCGTAGGGAAGGGGAGCTCGTCGAGGGTCTGCATCAGCCGCGCCAATACCCGGGCGTCTTCGCGATTGTGCTCAAAATCGGCGTGAGCCAGATTGCGCATCCAGTTGAGATCGGCGCCCGCGCAAAAGTGTTTGCCTTCGGCACGTAGCAGCAGGGCGTGAGGGCGTTCGGCGAGATCATGACCATGGAGATGGGCCAGATCATCGAGGCAGTCGAGCAGCCCCAGCATCAGGTCGGCATCAAAGGCGTTGTGGCGGGCCGGGCGCGACAGCACCAGCTCGGCCAGCGGGCCGTGCCGCTCCAGCCGAAACGGGCCCTGTGTTGAAGAGCCAAGTGCTGAGGAAGTAAGTGGATCTGACATCGTTTTGCTCCTTACATCCGAAAGATGCCGTACTGCTCGGGTTCAATGCGGGCACCCTGACAGGCGGCGAGCGCCAGCGCCAGCACGGTGCGGCTCTGGGCCGGGTCGATGACGCCATCATCCCAGAGGCGGGCGCTGGCGTAGTAGGGGTGACCCTGGCGCTCATACTGCTCGATCACCGGGGCACGGATGGCGGCCGCCTCCTGCTCGCTCAAATCCTTGCCCTCGGCAGCCAGCTTGTCGCGACGCACCTGCACCAGCACTCCGGCAGCTTGCTCGCCCCCCATGACAGAGATGCGGCTGTTGGGCCAGCTAAAGAGAAAATCGGGTTCATAGGCGCGGCCACACATGCCGTAGTTGCCAGCGCCAAAGCTGCCGCCGACGATCAGGGTGATCTTGGGCACCCGGCTGCAGGCCACCGCTGTGACCAGCTTGGCGCCGTGCTTGGCGATCCCCTCTTTTTCTGCGCTACTCCCCACCATAAAACCGGTGATGTTCTGCAAAAAGAGCAGCGGGATGGCACGTCGGTTACAGAGTTGGATAAAGTGGGCCCCCTTCTGGGCGCTGTCGCTGTGCAGCACGCCGTTGTTGGCTAGGATCCCCACTTCCATGCCGCAAATACGAGCAAAGCCGGTCACCAGAGTGGTGCCGAACAGCGCCTTAAATTCGTCAAAGTCAGAGCTATCCACCAGTCGGGCGATCAGTTCCCGTGCGTCGTAAGGGCGTTTGAGACTGGTGCCCACCAGACCGTAGAGCTCCTCTATGGGGTAGCAGGGGGGCTCGTAGCCGGGGCTGGTCTCTATCGGCTCGTTACCCAGATGAGTAACCAGCGTGCGGGCGATGGCCAGCGCATGGGCATCGTCACGGGCCATATGATCAGCAACGCCGGAGTGGGCACAGTGCACTTCGGCGCCGCCCAGGGCCTCGGCGCTGATCTCCTCGCCGGTGGCGGCCTTGACCAGCGGCGGGCCCGCCAGAAAGATGGTGGCTTGCTCCCTGACCATGATCGACTCGTCCGCCATGGCGGGCACGTAGGCGCCGCCTGCGGTGCAGAGCCCCATCACCACCGCCAGCTGGGGGATATTCTGGGCCGACATACGGGCCTGGTTGTAGAAGATGCGGCCAAAGTGATCCCGGTCGGGGAACACCTCATCCTGCATCGGCAAAAAGGCGCCGCCGGAATCCACCAGATAGAGGCAGGGGAGGCGCAGCCGCTCGGCGATGGCCTGGGCGCGCAGGTGTTTTTTCACCGTGAGCGGGTAGTAGGTGCCGCCTTTCACAGTGGCGTCGTTCACCACCAGCATGCAGAGCCGGCCCGAAACCCGGCCGATGCCGGTGATGATGCCGGCGGCGGGCACCGGCTCGTCATAGACCTGCCAGCCAGCCAGCGCCGACAGTTCGAGAAACGGGGAGCCCGGGTCCAGCAGCTGATTGATGCGCTCGCGGGGCAGCAGCTTGCCACGGGCCTGATGGCGGGCGTTGTTGGCCGCGCCGCCCCCTTGCGCAATCTCGGCAATGCGGGCATGGAGATCGTCGACCAGCCCCTGCATGGCGGCCCGATTGGCCGCATATTCCGGGCTCGCCGTGTCGAGACGGGAGTGGAGCCTGCTCATGCGTTATCCCCCATCAGCTCGCGGCCGATGAGCCAGCGGCGGATCTCCGAGGTGCCGGCGCCGATCTCGTAGAGTTTGGCGTCCCGCAGCAGGCGGCCAGTGGGGTATTCGTTGATGTAGCCGTTGCCGCCGAGCAGCTGGATGGCGTCGAGGGCCATCTGGGTGGCGTTTTCGGCGGCAAACAGGATGGCTGCGGCGCAATCTTTACGGCTGGTGCGACCCTGATCGCAGGCGCTCGCCACCGAGTAGACCAGCGCCCGGCTGCTGGCGAGGCGGGTATACATGTCGGCCAGCTTGCCCTGCACCAGCTGGAACTCGCCGATGGCTTGACCAAACTGCTTGCGCTCACGCACATAGGGCAGCACCACATCCATGCAGGCCTGCATGATGCCAAGGGGGCCTGCAGCCAGCACCACCCGCTCGTAATCGAGCCCGCTCATCAGCACCTTGACCCCGCCGTGCAGGGTGCCCAGCAGGTTTTCCTGCGGCACTCGGCAGTTGTCGAACACCAGCTCGCAGGTGCTGGAGCCGCGCATCCCCAGCTTGTCGAGCTTCTGGGCAGTAGAAAAACCGGGAGTGCCCGCCTCGACGATAAAGGCGGAAATCCCTTTGGGACCGGCGGCGGCATCGGTCTTGGCATAGATGACGAAGGTGTCGGCATCCGGGCCGTTGGTGATCCACATCTTGTTGCCGTTCAGCACAAAGTGCTCCCCCTCGCGCTCCGCGGTGAGGCGCATGCTCACCACGTCGGAGCCTGCGCCCGGTTCGCTCATGGCCAGCGCACCCACATGCTCGCCGCTCACCAGCGGGGGCAGGTAGCGCGCTTTCTGCTCCGGTGTGCCGTGGCGGTGGATCTGGTTAATGCAGAGATTGGAGTGGGCACCGTAGGAGAGGCCGACCGAGGCGCTGGCGCGGCTCACCTGCTCCATTACCAGCACGTGGGCGAGATAGCCGAGATTCACCCCGTCATACTCCTCCGCCACCGTGATGCCGTGCAGCCCCAGCTCACCCATCCGGGGCCAGAGATCACGGGGGAAGGCATTGCTTTGATCGATCTCGCTGGCGCGCGGGGCGATCACTTTCTGGCAGAAGGCCGCAACCTGTTCGGTCAGGGCATTCAGGGTCTCATCCATCTGCATCCATGCTCTCCTTGCGGATATGACAGTCGGGTAGGAAGGTGGGCTCGACCGGCTGACTCGGCGTTACGGCTGGCAGTGGTCGGTCCATTTTGTACTTCACTTCTGCCACAAGTTTACGTTAGCGTAAACGTAAATCAATTGTTAATCTGTTGTGTGTCGATAAAGCCGTGGTAGTGAGAGCGTCAGCAGCTACCACGACAACAGCGCCATAGTGGCAGATCCGACTGACGCAGCGTGTGGGCGCCGCGTCATAAAGCACTAACTCAGGAAAGTAAGCGCGGGGCAACAAGGGAGCGAACGACAAGATGGATTTTACCCTGACCGATGATCAACAGGCGTATGTGGAGGCGGCCGCCGCCTTTGCCGATGAGGCGCTCAAACCTAATGCCGCGCGCTGGGACAAGGATCATGAGTTTCCGATCCCGACCATCAAGCAGGCGGCCGGGCTAGGTTTTTGCGGTCTCTATACCCCGGAGCAGTTTGGCGGATTGGGGCTGCCGCGCCTCGATGCGAGCCTCATCTTCGAGCGCCTCGCCATGGGCTGTACCTCGACCACGGCGTATCTGACCATTCACAACATGGTGAGCTGGATGTTGGGCAGCTGGTTACCCACCGAGGTTGCCAAGGAGTGGGTGCCCAAACTGGCCAGCGGCGAGCTGTTGGGATCATATTGCCTTACCGAGCCGGGTGCGGGTTCCGATGCGGCGGCCCTCAAGACACGAGCGGTGTGCGAGGGTGACAATTATCTAATTGAGGGAACCAAGGTCTTTATCTCGGGAGCGGGCAGCAGCGATGTGCTGGTGGTGATGGCGCGCACCGGTGGTGAAGGTGCGAAGGGGATCTCAGCCTTTATGGTACCGGCTAATGCCCCCGGCGTGAGCTACGGCAAGGCAGAAGAGAAGATGGGCTGGAACAGCCAGCCGACCCGGGAGGTTGTTTTCAATGGGGTTCGCATTCCTGCCTGCTATCGGTTGGGCGAAGAGGGGGAAGGGTTCAAGTTCGCCATGCAGGCGCTTGATGGGGGGCGCATCAATATCGCCACCTGCTCGGTGGGCACTGCCCAGCAGGCACTGGACGATGCGCTGGCCTATGTGCAGCAGCGCCAGCAATTTGGTCACCCGATCAGCGAATTCCAGAGCGTGCAATTTCGCCTGGCCGATATGGCGACCGAGCTGGCTGCCGCCCGTCTGCTGGTGCGTCAGGCGGCTGACAAACTGGATCGCGGGGATCCCGACAAGAGTGCCTGGTGCGCCATGGCCAAACGGTTTGCCACCGACGTCGGTTATCGGGTTTGTGATGAGGCTCTGCAACTCTTTGGCGGCTATGGTTATATCCGCGAGTATCCGCTCGAGCGCTATCTGCGCGATACCCGGGTACACCGCATTCTGGAGGGCACCAACGAGGTGATGCGACTCATCATCGCGCGCCGCATGCTGACCGATCCCGGTTTGTCGCTGGGCTAACCGGTGGTCGCATCAAGGGTGTGTTGCCTGCCACCCGATTTGCACCGTGCCATGCCGGTTTCGGCTTTGTGAGCCAGCCACAGGTTGGTGTCACTCAAGCCTGTCATCATGGCGGCAGCTTCATCGACAAGGACAATGTTATGACAAGGATCAGACTCGAATATCATGGCCACGTGGCCTATATCACCCTCGACCATCCCCCTGCCAATACCTGGACCCTCGCCAGCCTGCAGGCCTTTTTGCAGATGATGGTGGAGCTCGACAGTCGTCCCGATGTGGTGGCACTGGTGATCCGTGGTGCGGGCGACAAATTTTTCTGCGCCGGTGCCGACCTCAATATGTTTGTCGAGGGGAATGTCGAGCTGGCCCGCGAAGTAGCCGAGGCCTTTGGCAAGGCCTTCGAGGCGCTGGCCCGTTTCCATGGCGTCAGTATCGCCGCCATCAATGGTTATGCCATGGGCGGTGGCCTGGAAGTGGCGCTGGCCTGTGATATCCGTATCGCCGAGCAGCAGGCGTTGCTGGGACTGCCGGAAGCCTCGGTGGGCTTGCTTCCCTGTGCCGGTGGCACCCAGCGCCTGACCGAGCTGGTGGGGCCGGGCTGGGCCAAGCGGATGATCCTCTGCGGTGAGAAGGTGAGTGCCTCGCTGGCCTACGAGATGGGGCTGGTGGAGGAGGTGGTGAAAACCGGTCAGGCGTGGGAGGCGGCGCACCAGATGGCCCATCTGGTGGAGCGCCAGAGCCCGAGCGCCCTGCGCGCCTGCAAAACCCTGATCAATCAGGGCCGCAGTGGCCCGCGGGATGCCGCCTTGCCCCTTGAGCGGTCGCTGTTTCTCGATCTCTTTAGCGATGCCAATCAGCGTGAAGGGGTGGCCGCCTTCCTGGAGAAACGCTTACCGCGCTGGCAATATGGCCCAACAGAATAAATCCATACGGAGCCGTTTATGAGTGAGTTGGTCAAGGTTAGCTGTTATCCCACCGAAGATGGCCATCAGATCGGGGTGTTGACCCTCGACAGCCCTGCGTCTCTCAACGCATTGAGCCTGCCGATGATCCAGATCCTGCAACAGACGCTGACCCGTTGGGAGCAGGATCCTGCCATCGTCTGTGTGCTGCTGCAGGGGGCGGGTGAGAAGGCATTTTGTGCCGGTGGCGATATCCGCTCCTTCTATTACCGCAAGCAGGAGGCGAGCGGCTCGGAACTGTTCGAATATGCCCGCGACTTTTTCGAGCAGGAGTACCGGCTCGACCACCACATCCATTCTTACCGCAAGCCCCTTATCTGCGTGGCGGACGGTATCTGCATGGGGGGCGGCATTGGCCTGTTTGCCGGAGCCGATTTTCGGGTTGTCACCGAAAGAAGCCTGTTCGCCATGCCGGAGGTGACCATAGGACTCTACCCCGACGTGGGGGCAAGCTGGTTTTTAAGCCGGATGCCGGGGCGGCTGGGGCTCTGGCTCGGTTTGACTGGCGCCCGCTTCAACGGGAGTGATGCCATCGGTCTTGGGCTGGCGGATCACGCCATCGCCAATGGCGAGCGCAGTGGGCTGTTGTCACGCCTCGCCGTACTCGACTGGGCTGGCAGTGGTGAGCCCCGTGAGCAGATCGATCTGCTGCTCAGGGGATTGCACTGTGAGGTAGCGGCCCGCTTGCCTGCGCCTGTGCTGCTACCCCATCAACAGAGGATCGATACCCTGCTGGCGGGGCGCACGTTGCAAGGGGTATTGGCGCGGTTGTTCGAGGCTCAGTTCGATGAACAGGAGACGGTACTCCGGCAGGCGCAGCAGCTCTGCCGCATCGGCAGCCCCATCAGCCGCGCCATTTTGTGGCGTCAATATTTGCAGGCTCGCCGCTACTCCCTGGCCGAGGTATTTGCCGAGGAGCTGACCCTCTCGGTCAACTGCGTACTCAAGGGGGATTTTGTGGAAGGGGTGCGGGCACTGCTGATCGACAAGGATAAAGATCCCCGCTGGCAACAGTTGCCACCGGAGGGGGAGTGGCTGGACGAGTTCTATCGCTGGCCGCAGGGGCGTAATCCGTTGGCCTGCAAGGAATAACATCTTGGCAACCGGCGGACGCCGCCATCAGCAACGCAAGGAGTAAGCGGGATGACAAGGATAGGGTTTATCGGGCTCGGCAATATGGGGGGGCCCATGGCGGCCAATCTGGCCAGGGCCGGGCACACGGTGCAGGTGTTTGATCTGTTTGCCCAAAACATTGAGCGCGCCATCGCCGCTGGCTGCATCGCCACGGGGGATGCCCGTGAGGCGGTGACCGGCTGCGAGGTGGTGATTAGCATGTTGCCTGCGGGGGAACATGTGCGCGATCTTTGGTTGTCTGAGGGGCAGGATCTGCTGGCAGCACTGCCGGTTGGTGCACTGGTGATCGACTGCTCCACTATCGATGTCGACTCTGCCCGTCAGGTCGGGGTGGCGGCCCGCGCGCGTGGTTTGCGCTTTATCGATGCCCCTGTTTCGGGCGGTGTCGCCGGTGCGGCCGCCGGGACGCTCACCTTTATCGTTGGCGGCGACGCGGCCGATTTCGAGGCGGCAAAGGCCCTGCTTGCCTGCATGGGGCAGAACCTGTTTCACGCCGGGGCGCTGGGTGCCGGGCAGATCGCCAAGATGTGCAACAACATGCTGCTTGCGATCCATATGGCGGGTACCGCCGAGGCGCTGGCCCTCGGGGTGAAGGAGGGACTGGATCCCGCTGTGCTCTCCACCATCATGGGCAAGAGCTCGGGCAACAACTGGAGTCTGGAGCGCTACAACCCCTGGCCCGGAGTGATGGAGAATGTCCCTGCCGCCCGCAACTATCAGGGGGGATTTATGACTCGGCTGATGGTGAAAGATTTGGGGCTGGCCATGGCGCTGGCCGAGCATGGCCACAGCGCTGTGCCCATGGGGGCGCTAGCCCGCAACCTGTTCAACCTGCATGCCGCTCAGGGGCAGGGGAGCCGCGATTTCTCCAGCATCGTCGAACTCTATCTGGATAAACAGGAGCCCGCCTGACGGGCCACCTCTCTTCAAGGTATCTCTCTTCGACCAGCTACAAGGAGCATTGATGGATATCAAAGATAAGGTCATCGTTATTACCGGCGCTGGACGTGGCTTGGGACGGGCCATTGCGCTGGCCCTGGGCGCACAGGGGGCGACGCTGGCGCTGCTCGACATCAATCGCGCCGATCTGGAGGCGACCGCAGCCCTGGTGCGCAGTCAGAATGATCAGTGCGATCAAGATAGCCAGTGCGAGCTGTTTGTCTGCAATGTGGCGAGCGAAGCCGAGGTTGAGTCGGTTTTTGCTGGCATCAAGGAGCGTTTTGGCGTGCTGCACGGTCTTATCAACTGCGCCGGCATTTTACGCGATGGCATGCTGATCAAGGTGAAAGAGGGTGAGCTGGTGGAGAAGATGACGCTGGCCCAGTGGCAGAGCGTGATTGACGTCAACCTCACCGGTACCTTCCTCTGCGGTCGCGAGGGGGCGGCGCTGATGGCGCAAGGGGGGCAGGGGGGCGTCATCATCAACATCTCCTCTATCGCCCGCGCCGGCAATATTGGCCAGAGCAACTATGCCGCCAGCAAGGCGGGGGTTGCCTCGCTGGTGGTGACCTGGGCGCGGGAGTTGGCGCGCCATGGCATTCGGGTGATGGGGATTGCCCCCGGGGTGTTTGCCACCGACATGACGGCGGCGATGAAGCCGGAGGCGATGGCGCGGATGCAGCAGGCCATTCCGGTCGGCACCCTTGGCGATGCGCAACAGCTGGCCGAGACGGTGAGCTTTATTTTTGCCAACGACTATCTGTCGGGGCGGATGATTGAACTGGATGGCGGTTTGCGTTTATAGGGATTTACATAATGGGCCCCGGTGTTTCCACCGGGGCTTTTTTATGCAGATTATTTATACAGAGAGTGCCTGAATGGCGATGCATAGGAACCATGCGAGTCAGGTTGTGTTGGCAGAAAAATGAGAAATATCAATGGGTCTTGGTTAATTTGAGCCAGCTCACAGGCCATATGGGTCAGTGCTGTAAAATTGCGCGCGGTCAAGGCGGTGCATGATTGACGGGACGAGGGATTGCGGTCGGAATAGTCATGCAATATAGTTGCCGCCTTTTTCACGGGGTCAGGATTCCCAGCCCCTCCCATATTGCGCGCAGTATGAATACGGACGCTCTGCCGCCGCCTAAATAAACAGGATTGAAATGGACAAGAAACTAGGGCTGGGCGCCCTCATTTCGCTGGTGATCGGCTCCATGGTCGGCGCCGGGGTCTTCAGTCTGCCACAAAACATTGCTGCGCATGCCAGTGCCGGGGCGGTCGCCCTGGGTTGGGCCATCACCGGTCTGGGCATGATCTGTCTCGCGCTGGTCTATCAGAACCTCTCCATGCGCCGCCCCGATCTCGATGGCGGTATCTTCAGCTATGCCAAAGCCGGTTTCGGCGATTTCATCGGTTTCAACGCCGCTTGGGGTTACTGGCTCTGCCAACTGCTGGCCAACGTCTCTTACGCCATCGTGGTGTTCAGCGCCCTGAGCTACTTCTTCGATACGCCGGACAACGTCATCTTCGGTGACGGCAATACGCCGGTGGCCATCACGCTGGCCTCCATCCTGATCTGGTCGGTGCATGCGCTGGTGCTGCGCGGGGTACAGGTTGCTGCGCTGGTGAATATCGTCACCACCATCGCCAAGATGGTGCCGCTCATCGTCTTCTGTGTTGCGATCCTGCTGGCCTTCAACATGGATACCTTCACTCTGGATATCTGGGGCCAGAACAACATGGAGCTGGGCTCCGTGATGGATCAAGTCAAGTCCACCATGAAGGTGACCCTCTGGGTCTTTATCGGGATTGAAGGGGCCGTGGTGGTCTCTGCCCGTGCCCGTCATCGCAAGGATGTGGGCCGTGCCACCGTGCTGGCGCTGCTCGGCGCCCTGACACTCTATGTGATGGTGACCCTGTTCTCGCTGGGTGTCATGAGCCAGCCGCAACTGGCGGCGCTCAAGAACCCTTCGACCGCCATGATCCTCGAGGCCGTGGTCGGCCCCTGGGGCGCCTGGCTTATCAACATTGGTCTGGTAGTGTCAGTGATGGGGGCTCTGCTCAGCTGGACCGTGCTGGCCGCTGAAGTGCCCTACATCGCAGGCAAGACCGGCGTCTTCCCGGGCTGGTTTGCCAAGGAGAACAAGAACGGCTCGCCGCAGGTGTCCCTCTGGTGCTCCACCTGTCTGGTGCAGATCTTCCTGATCATCATCTACTTCCAGAGCAGCACCTATCTGGCGCTGGTCAACATCGCAACCTCGGCGGCGCTGGTGCCCTACGTTTTCTCCGGTGCCTATGGCCTGAAGCTGGCATTGAAAGGAGAGACCTATCAGGGTCAACCTCATCAGCGCAAGCGTGACCTGCTGCTGGCACTAGTAGCGACGGTTTACGGCTGCTGGCTGGTCTACGCTGCCGGTGTGGAGTACCTGTTGCTGGTGGCGCTGCTCTATAGTCCGGGCATCTTCATCTACTGGAAGGCGCGTCAGCATCACGGTCTGCGCGGCCTTAACCGGTTGGAGCAGGGGATGACGGCGGCCCTGCTTGGCTGTGCCGTGCTGGCCTTCTACAAGGTGATGGACGGTACCATTCCACTGCACTAACCGGCACAATGAAGAGATGGCCCTCGCGCCATCTCTTTTTTTTCATGCAGATATCCACTGTTGCCCGGCCGTGTTGGCCAGTTTTTGTTTAACACAGGAATTTTTATGCTGTTTATGGGTTACCTCCTGCTGGGCGCCTTTGCCGGTATGCTGGCGGGACTGTTCGGGATCGGCGGCGGTCTTATCATTGTCCCCGTGCTGGTCATGACCTTTCGCGCCCAGGGCATCGACCCTGAAATCATTACCCATCTGGCCCTCGGCACCTCGTTGCCCACCATGATCTTTACCGGATTCAGCTCGCTGCGGGCCCACCGGGAGGCGGGCGCCGTCGACTGGGTGATGATCCGCCGACTCGGCGCCGGCATGCTGATTGGGGGCTGGCTTGGCGGCATGACCGCCAATCTGCTCAGCACCAGCACCCTCAATATCATCATCGGTTGTTTCGCCTGGAGCATGGCGCTGCAGATGGGGCTTAACCTCAAGCCCAAGGCGGAAAGACACCTGCCAGGAGCGTTCGGCACAGGCATCGCCGGTACCATCATTGGCTGGATGTCAGCGCTGTTTGGCATTGGCGGTGGCTCGCTCACCGTCCCTTACCTGAGCTGGAACTCGGTGCCAATGCGCAATGCGGTAGCGGCCTCTGCAGCTTGCAGCATGCCCATCGCGCTGGCGGGGAGTCTGAGCTACCTCTATGCGGGTTGGGGTCATGCCGATCTGCCCGAGTGGAGTGTGGGCTACATCTATCTGCCCGCCCTGCTGGGCATTGTGCTGACCAGTACCCAGTTCGCACGCATTGGCGCCAAGCTGGCACACCGCCTGTCACCCACACGCCTCAAGCAGGCCTTTGCCCTGCTGATGCTGCTGGTGGGGGCGAAATTTATGCTGTTTAGCTGATTCATTCAGCAGATTGTTGAAAAATAAGGCAAACGATCTGTTGGAGGGTAGAAAGCCGTTGCATTGAACGCCCAGTTTGCCTATTCTCCTCGCCGGTGGTCCTATTGGTCCTCTCGCATTGATAACCCGTCGACCTGGTCAGGACCGGAAGGTAGCAGCCAAGGCGGGGGACTCGAGTGCCGGGATGTGGCTGGTAGGGCCACCACTTGTTTCTGCAATTCAATAAGTTAGCTTCCTAAAGCCCTTGGTCATCCACTTTGTGTGGACGACGAGGAGCTCATCGATGAATCTCTGGCTCAGTCCCCACGGCATCTGGTATTACCGGAAAGTCACCACGCTCCCCTGTGGTCGTCGTAAAGAGATCAAAAAATCCCTGCATACCCGAGACAAACTTTGTGCACGTCACAAGGTGACCCAGCTGCTTGCCTGCGTGCGTTCCAGACCGAAATCTGGCGTTGAGCCTGCTGAGGCATCAGAGACCCCACCAAATCAATCGAGCACCAAGCCGGTGGCTCGGGCGGCCAAACCGCTTGCTCCGCTCTTGTCGGTCTTGAGTGACCGCTATCTGAAAGAGAAGGCCCTCTCCTGGGCACCGAAAGAGCTCAGCAACCAGAAGAACTACATCGGCTGCTTCATCAAGGCGCTGGGTGATAGACCGGCCGCTGACTATGGGAAAGCGGATGTGGTCAAGTTCAAGGAGGGCCTGCTGAACTCCGGCAAGAGCCCGACCACCATCAACAAGTATCTCCAGAAGCTCTCCCTGCTGTTTAACTGGCTGGCTAACCATCAGGATGGGGTCATCAACCACTTCGCCGGATTGAAGCTACAGCGAGCCAAGGAGGTGAACTCACGAAGTGGGTACACAGCGGAAGAACGTCGCAAGTTTATCGGGTGGGCTAAGCAGCAAGAGCCCCACCGTAGGTGGATTGCTCTGCTGGGTCTGTTCACCGGAGCTCGTGCCAACGAAATCTGTCAGCTCTATGCCGATGATGTGCAACAGGTTGACGGTATATGGTGCCTGAATATTCGCAGTGGACGGCCAGACCAGAAACTCAAGACGGCCAATAGTGCTCGTCTCGTTCCTCTCCATCGGCACCTTCTCCAGAGCGGTTTCATCGAGTTTGTGAAGGGGAGGATAGGGGGACGCATCTTCCCTGAGCTTCCCCATCGACAGGACAGTTACAGCCACCTGTGGGGGCAGTGGTTTAGCCGCCATCGCCCCGTCGACAAGGACTTCCACAGCCTGCGGCATACCGTGGGGGCAGCACTCAAAGATCACGGAGTGCCATTGCAGTATGCGGCGGCGATCTTGGGTCACACCAACGGGGCGATCAGCTATGACCGATACGGTGGGGATGTCTCGCTGGAGAAGCTCAGCGAGGTGATAGAAGCGGCCCTCTCATCCTTTGCTGATGCCGGATAAAAGGAGGGATGGGTCTGCCGATCTGCTGAAATTTTGGCAGATTTAAGAACTTTTTCTACGAAGTCTCATACAGAAAAAGTTCTATAAATAGCTGAAATTTCTGCAGATTGATTGCTTGGTTTGAGCCCTTTGCTTTTGTTGGCGGGGAAAACGGGAAAATCAAAAACAGCAGAGGGGCCCGCAGGCCCCCCATTCGTCATACAGTGTAGTTCGCTCCTGTTTCCGGCTGCTCCCTACGGACTGAGACCGTCATGTCAGCCATCTCGCTATCGAGCAGGGTCAACCCGATGATGGTGTCCTTGCTGTTATAGCGGGGGATCAGATAGCCCTTTTCTAGCAGCTTCTTCTTGAGGGCCAGCTTCTTCATGGCCCATTCACCGTTCTGCTGTGCCCATCGGCTGTAGACCGCGTAGACCTCGCTCATGGGCACTTTGGCCCCTGCTCTGGCCTGGGTGCACTCTTCAAGGAAGCAGCCAACCATATCTGACTCGGCACGGTAGGTCTCGACATCCTGCTTGAGACGAGCAGGAATCGATGCCTTGAGCCTCTGCTCTTGCCACATCTGGCAGCCCTGGATGGCCCAGTTCAGAATGCCGGGCATCTCGGCCCGCAGCTTCTCCATCAGCATTGGGTCCAGCTGTTCCTTCGTGAAGGAGGCATTGAAGGGCAGCATCAGCATCCGACGCCACATGCCATTGCTGGTATCGCGGATCTCGGGCTTGTGGTTGCCCACCATCACCAGAGAGAAGGATGGGCGGAACTCCATCTCCTTCTTGGCGTAGGGAGCACGAGCGACAATTACGTCATCCCCCGTCATGGCCTTCACCAAGTTCTCATCCATACGGGCCCCCTCAGGCAGCTCGTTGGCGACCACCAGACGTGCATCCACCAGCTTGGTCAGGGACGGGTTCGGCCCGGTATTGCCGTTGCGGTTGAACAGCAAGACGTTACTGTTGATCTGCCGACTGAACTCTCCCAGCAACTGCTGAATGACCGACATGAAGGTACTCTTGCCGTTGCAGCCGCCCCCGTGGAGGAAGAACAGGAGCTGTTCGTCGGTGCGGCCGGTGATCCAGTAGCCCACACAACGTTGCAGGAAGGCAGCGTACTCGGCATTACCACAGCAGATCTCGTCGATGAACTGCTCCCATCGCGGGCAGACAGCAGCTGGGTCGTAGACCACCGGGCTATGGTGGGTCATCATGAATGCCCGTCTCGGTGCCAACAGGCGACCCGACTTCAGGTCGATGACACCGTTCGCCGTGCCCAACAGCATCGGATTGGCGTTCAGCTCGTGCAGTCTTGCCGTCATCATCGGCTTGGCCAGTTCCAACATGTTCTGAATGCCAGCCCGGTTAAGGCTGCTAGAACCGTGTCTGAGCACTGCATAAGCCCAAGACAGCTCCTCTTTCTTGCACGCCTGCTTGATCAACATCTGCCCGATTTCCTGGATCTCTTTGCCCACGGTTTGAGCAAGGATCATGGGCGTCAAGTCATTCTGGGTCCAGTGCGTACCATCGAAGTGGATGAAGCCACCTAACTCAGGGACGAACTTCAGGTTATGCCCGTGCATCTGCACGAACCGTTCGGCGTTGGCCGAATCGTTGAGCTCGTTTTCAAAGATGGCTGTACGTGGCAGGACCTTGACGACTTCCAGATGCTGATCATCGTCCTGAACGGCTTCGGCTTCGGCTTCGGCTTCGGCTTCGACCTCAGCCACAGGCTCAACCAGGGTGAATGCCGCCACCAGCTCGGTTAGAGGCAAGGGGTTGTCGCCATGCAGGTATTCGTCGATATCCTTCACGCAATCTGGCAGCTTGACTTGGGTCAGCTTGAGGCCCAGCCGAGCCATCTTTGAGCGGTACTTGTCGCCCGCCTCATCGGTGTCGAAGAAGGTCACGACGTCACGTTCAGTCAGCTCACGCTTCAGCCAATCCAATTGGGTCTGTGACAGCGTGCCAATAGTCGCGAGTACAGGGCCCGGCCAACCGACATCTACTAGTGACAGGCGGTCATTCTCTCCTTCTACCAGGGCGACAGGACCTGGAGCATTCAGACACTCTTCCCCGTAGAACTGCACCCCGTTAAGCCAATGACGGCTCGGCAGTTGGTACGGTTGACCCTTATTTGGATCCTTGAAGGTGAAGCGGCTGACTTGTCCGTTGCGGTCGAAGTGCGGGAACACATAGACACCACTCGGGAAGAAGTCACGAAGCAGATCTGGGGCATCGTTGCGAAGCTTGACCAGACCGGAGGCCAGTCGCTCCTCTTGGCTGAACCCTGCATCCTTCAGAACCTTGTTCAGGCCACCGGAGAAGCCGATATCCAACCCCACCAACACCTCCTCAGAGTGGCCACGCCGCTCCATCAGTTCGTCTACATCCAGACGGGACTGATAGTGACTAGCTGCGAGATTGAAGAGTTCTTGCAGGCGAGCAGGTGGGGCCGTGTAGATCGGCTGCTCCAGCTTCACCACTTTGCGAACGGTTGGGGTGACTGCCAGTTCTCCCAGCAGGAGCAGACGAGCAGCATCAGATGCCTTGTCGGCTTGACCGCACTTGACGATCAGATCGAACACGTCGCCTCTTTCCTCGCAACTGAAGCAGTGGAAGCTATCGTCGTCAGGATAGAGGGTGAAGCAATCATTATGGCCGCACAGTGGGCAACTGGCATCATCCAGTCGATAGGTGTTGGAGCCGACTTTCTTGACGTCTTGCCCGGTCAGGGCCGAGGCGACATCCATAATGGGGAACTGCTCTTTGATGGCAGCAAAGTCGATAGTCAGGGAGTGGCCAGCATCGGCCAGGGCAAATTCAAGGTCAAATTGAGTGGATTGAGACATGGTGTCTCTCCTCTTAGAGGACCGCTGCTGTGGAACTAAAATTAGGTTGTGTGTGTTCCAAGCGGCGGTAATCAGGTCGGGTAACAGCGCCCCCCGTGGGCCTATGGCGTGAGCCAAGGTGCGATGTGCGGGGGCGTCTGCCCGCCGACAACCCCGACTATACGGATCGGCAGAAGCAATACAACCCCTCTTTTTTCCTCCCCAAGGTCCCATTTCGAGTTTTCGTTGTGAACAACGCAAAGACGGCTATTCATGAAATATTCTAATGATTGACAACAGGTGATGTAGTGACATTCCTTGCTAAGTTGATAGCTGGCCTCCGCCCCCGCCAAATAGGTGGGATATGAGGTCTGCCGATCTGCTGAAATTTTGGCAGATTTAAGAACTTTTTCTACGAAGTCTCACACAGAAAAAGTTCTATAAAATGCTGAAATTTCCGCAGATTGAGCACCCTAATTGGCCCTTTTGCCCTTGTTGGTGGGCCAAACGGGAAAATCAAAAACGGCAGATTTACGCAGCCTGCTCCGAGGCCACGACTGGAGGCCAGATGCTGTGATAGGATCACGCTATTTCGAGCGTCCCACGGGGTTTCCATGACAACCAATATCTCATCCCTTGCCAACCTTATCTGGTCGGTGGCTGACCTCCTGCGAGGTGATTTCAAACAGTCCCAGTATGGCCGCATCATCCTGCCCTTCACCGTGTTACGTCGTCTTGAGTGCGTGCTGGCCCCTACCCGTGAAAAAGTGTTGGCCACCGCCGAGAGCACCAAGGCACTGCCCGAGCTGGCCCGCCATAAGTTGCTGCTAAATAGCGCCGGGCAGAGCTTCTACAACACCGCCAAGCTCACCCTGGACAATCTTGGCGAGAAGCAGATTGGCGATAACCTAGATGCCTATGTGCGGGGCTTTTCCCGTGAGGCGTTCGAGGTGTTCGAGCACTTCAACTTCGCCGCCAGCATCGATCTGCTGGAAGATGCCGACCTGCTCTACAAGGTGGTTCGCAACTTCGCCAATGTCGATCTCTCCCCCGAAACCGTCGACAACTACCACATGGGTCTGGTGTTCGAGGAGCTGATCCGCAAGTTTGCCGAGAGCTCTAACGAGACCGCCGGTGAGCACTTCACCCCCCGTGACATCGTGCGGCTCACCACCTCTCTGGTGTTTGCTGCCGATGACGAGGCCCTAACGACGGCGGGGGTGGTGCGGACCATCTATGACCCCACCGCGGGCACCGGTGGTTTTCTCTCCTGCGGCATGGAGTACCTGCACGAGCTGAACCCCGCCGCTCGTCTGGCCACCTTTGGGCAAGAGCTCAACCCCGAGTCCTTTGCCATCTGTAAGGCCGACATGCTGATCAAGGGGCAGGACATCAGCAACATTAAGCTGGGCAACACCCTATCTGACGACCAGTTGCCGCTGGAGAAGTTCGATTACTGCCTCTCCAACCCGCCATTCGGGGTGGACTGGAAGAAGGTCGAGAAGCAAGTCCGGGACGAACACCTGCTAAAGGGCCACAGCGGCCGCTTCGGGGCAGGTCTGCCCCGTGTTTCTGACGGCTCACTCTTGTTCCTGCAACATCTTATCGCCAAGATGAAGCCGGAGGGCGCCCGTATCGGCATCATCCTCAACGGCTCCCCGCTCTTTACCGGTGGGGCAGGTAGTGGAGAGAGCGAGATCCGCCGCTATATCCTCGAGCACGACCTGCTCGATACCCTGGTGGCCCTGCCCACCGACATGTTCTACAACACCGGCATCGCCACCTATATCTGGGTGCTGTCGAACCACAAACCGGCGGAACGTAAGGGCAAGGTACTGCTCATTAACGCCAGCGACATGCACAGCCCAATGCGAAAATCCTTGGGCTCCAAGCGTAAGCAATTGAGCGACGAGGCTATTGAGCAAATCGTCCGCCTCGCCAGCCGTTATGAAGCAGGGCCTATCGCCAAGATCTTCCCCACCACCGCCTTCGGTTATCGCCGCATCACGGTGGAGCGACCGCTGAAACTGGCGTTCACTCCGCAGGATGCCGAGCGCCTTGCAAGCCTCACTGCCGACAAGGGCTGGGCCAAGCTCGATGGCACCTTGCAGTCTGCCATCCTCAAGGCCCTGCCGACCCTGCCGGAGCGGCTGCTGTGCCGTGAGCAGTTCAAGAAGCAGCTCACCAAGGCGTTAGGCACCGTCAAACTGCCTGCCCCGGCCCTCAAGCTGCTGGTGAGCACCTTCGGCGAGCAGAGCGACGAAGCCCAGGTGTGCAAAACCAAGGGCGAAGTGGAAGCCAGCAGCGATCTGCGGGACAACGAGAACGTACCGCTAGGGGAAGACATCCACGAGTATCTCAAGCGTGAGGTGCTGCCGCATGTGCCGGATGCCTGGATCGATCTGGGCAAGACCGATCCGCTGGACGGCCAAGTTGGCATCGTCGGCTACGAGATCCCCTTCAACCGCCACTTCTACCAGTACCAGCCGCCCCGTTCACTGGAGGCCATCGATGCCGATCTGGATGCGGTCGCCAGGGAGATCATGCAACTGCTGGCGGAGGTGCACTCATGAGCGAGGCCGTGGCAACCCAGCAACAAGGGCTGGCAGGTAAATATCCCCCCTATCCGGAATATAAGGATTCGGGAGTGGAGTGGTTGGGGGGCGTCCCTAATCACTGGATTTCAGTTCAGAGCCGTCGTCTTTTTTCATTGCGAAATACTAGGGCCCGAGCTGGAGATCGGCAATTGGCTGCAACTCAGAAGTATGGTGTGATCTTTCAAGATATCTTTATGGAGCTTGAAGGCCGTAGAGTTGTACAGGTCCAGATAGGAGCCGAAATTCTCAAGCACGTTGAACCGGGTGATTTTGTAATTAGCATGCGGAGTTTTCAAGGTGGAATAGAGTATTGTCCTTATGAAGGCTGTGTTAGCTCTGCATATGTACCTTTAACTCCCATTAAATGGGTTCATCCGGACTACTTTAGATATTTGTTCAAATCATCACCTTACATCCAAGCCTTGCAAAGTACATCGAATCTTGTTCGAGATGGGCAGGCACTACGGTTTGAGAACTTTTCTTTAGTAGACCTTCCGGTTGTGCCTATTGATGAACAGAGAACAATCGCCGCCTTCCTCGACTACGAAACAGCCCGGATTGATCGGCTTATTGCCCAGCAGCAGCGGCTGATCGAACTGCTTAAAGAAAAGCGGCAGGCGGTGATCTCCCACACCGTCATTAAGGGGTTAAACCCCAATGCTGTCATGAAAAAATCTGGTATAGAGTGGTTTGGCCAAGTACCAGTGCATTGGGATGCTTCACAATTGAAATATATTGTAAAGTTAGGTACATCAATTACATACGGTATTGTCCAAGCTGGTCCTCATATCGAGGATGGTATTCCTTACATCAAGACAAGTGATATGTCAGGGACTAAATTACCACTTGATGGTTATTCAAAAACATCACCTGAAATTGATGCATCCTATAGTAGGTCTAAAGTGTATAGTGGAGACTTGGTCATCGCTATTAGAGCTACAGTAGGTAAATGCCATATAGTTCCAGATGCTATTAATGGGGCTAATCTAACGCAAGGAACAGCTAAGATTTCTCCGTCTGAAAAAATAACTAGTGAGTTTTTGTACTTATTAATAATGAGCTCGCCTGTTCAGCTATATTTTGATGCTAATGCAAAAGGTGCCACATTTAGAGAGATCACGCTTGAAATGCTCAGGAGAACACCGATTGTCATTCCTCCTTTAAGTGAGCAAAAATTGATATGCGAGTATATCAATAAGACAGTATCAATTTACGATAGGTTAATATCCAAATGTGAATTTAAAATATCGTTATTAGTTGAGCGTCGTGCTGCTCTTATCTCCGCCGCCGTTACTGGCAAAATCGATCTGCGTGGCTGGACACCGCCAGCAGAAGAGGCCGCTGCATGAGCTCACTGTCGCAAACTGAGGCGACTGATGCCATTGCTCCAGCCAGCAATAACGAACAGTATCGCTGGCTGACCGAGTTGATTTTCGATAGCAAGGAGCTCGATAAGCTGGGGGGCATGGTCTCCGAATTCAATCTGTTTGAAGCGATGGGGATGGTGCGTCAGGAGATCCGCCACTCCCATTTCCTCGGCACCCTCTTTAATCCTCGCGAGCCCCATGGTTTGGGCTCCCGCTTCTTTGAGTCGCTGCTTTCAAGGTTGCTCTATGACTTGCCGGAGCGGCGAAGTGGTGAAGTCTCTCTGCTCGATATCGATCTCTGTGATTACGATGACCTGCAGGTATTTCGCGAGCAAGATCGTATCGATCTGCTGCTGGTGAGCGAGCAAAACCGTCAGGTCTTTGTTATCGAGAACAAGATTGATGCCGGTGAGCACGGCAATCAGCTGGAACGGTACGAGCAGGCCGTAAACCGCCGCTACCCCGAGCATCGCAAGATCTTTGTCTTCTTGACTCTGGACGGCAGAGAGGCCAGTCGCGATGGCTGGTTAAACCTGAGCTATGCCCAGGTGATTGAATGCCTGAGCGAACTGGTCACTGATTATGGCCACCAGATCCCGCCATCAGCCCGTATCGGCATTGAGCACTACATCACCCTATTCAAGCGATATTTTATGGAAGATACCGAGATTGCGGAGCTCTGCCGCCGCATTTACAAGAAGCATCAGAAAGCCCTGGATCTGATTTTTGAGCACAGACCTGCTGATGGCGATGGCCGAACCGAGCGCCGGGATTGGGCGAAGGAAATGATAGCGACCGCCGCACAACAGCAAGCTTGGGAACTCGATAGTGAGACCCGGTCATTAGTACGCTACGCCTACTTACCTTGGGATGATGGTAAAGGAATGCTGTCATCAGGCTGGACCAAGAGTGGTCGTGTGGTGTTGTTTGAGATTTTTAGCGATACCGACAAATTGGTGCTGAAACTGCTGATTGGCCCAAGCAGTGATGCGGCATTACGGGAGCATCTGTTTAACTGCGTAGAGCAGAGCGAGGTTGCTTCTCTGGCGAAGAGAAAACTACGACACAGCCCACAATGGAGCCAAGTTTATTCACTGCCTTTGCTCGATAAAAAGTACCTTGGCGATGACTCTGACGAGGAGGAATGCAAAAAGCAGATCAGCAAGAAGCTACAGCATTTTTGGTCGCACGACTGGCCCTTGCTGAAAGTGACCATGGACAAGGCGATTGAGACGTTGTCGTGATGGGCATACGAGTTGATTAGTTGAGTAGAGAGGGATGCGATGATACGGGAGCTGGTTTGCAATCAATGCCAACAGGTTGTTCGCGAGGATGAGTTGTTTGTCCACTTGGTGACCAAACACAATTGGAAAGCCGCTCGTCGAGAGCTTTCTCCCAGTCATAACGAACCAATACCACTAACCACTCGTGAGCCGCGGACGTTTACCCCCCGATTAGGGCCGATGAAACCCAGCATTAGCTCTGCTGCGTTTATTCCGAAAAAGTGTAAGTTTTGCCAAAGACCGGTAGATCCCGCCCAGTTAGTGCAGCATCTAGTGGAGTGCGAAAAGAGCCAAAAGGCGAAAGCAGCAGCGAGAAAAAGCAAGAGTTTGGCACCTATTGCGAATGACCGAATGCTTTGCCCGCACTGCAACACTGAGGTCGGCAAAAAGAACCTCAACAAACATATCAAAAAGATGCATCCCTCTATCGCAACCCAAAGTCAGAAAGAGGGGGCTGCCCCTTCGTTGTTTCAGGTTGCACCGGGCCAATGTATCTGTCCTTACTGCAAAGTCAGCGTTGGTAAAAAGAAATACAAACAGCATCTGGAACAACGCTGCCCGAAAAGACCTGTGGGGGCATCAGGCGTGAAGTTACCAAATACCTGTCACGATCCCGATATTGCAGCCTATTTGGCACGTACCGCTGCACCTGAAGAGATCAGCCGATTTGGTAAACCACAAGCCAAAATTCGGCACGGCACTTATGGTCTGTCAAACATGGAATATGACGCTTGGAGAAGGAACGATTAAGCGATATTGGTTGACCATCTTTATTTATGACTGGAATAACAATGGATAACAAAGCACGGGAAAAGGCATTTCAAGACCATATCATCGCGCAGCTGGCCGCATCAGGTTGGCTGGTGGGCGAGTCGGCAAACTATGACAAAGAGCGAGCCCTCTACCCCGACGATCTGATCGCCTATGTGCAGGAGAGCCAGCCAGAGGGATGGCAGAAATACTGCAAGACCTACGGTGAGGAGCCAGAGCGTCATCTGCTCAACGCCGTGGCTCGATCCCTTGACAGCGATGAGCGGGGCACCTTGTGGTTACTCCGTCATCAGGTAGAGGATCGAGGGCACCGGCTGGCGGTGGCCACCTTCAAGCCCGACCATGACCTTAACCCAGAACTGGTCGAGCGGTATGCCAAGAACCGGCTGCGGGTGGTGCCAGAGCTGGTCTATAGCCCCCATGGCTATGAGGGCCGACTCGATCTCACTCTGTTTTTGAACGGCATACCGGTGGCAACGCTGGAGCTGAAGTCTTGCTTCAAACAGAGCCTGGAGAATGCCAAGCAGCAGTACCGCTTCGACCGCCCATTGGTGACGGCGGGCAAGCGTGAACCCTTGCTGGCCTTCAGGCGAGGGGCGCTGGTGCACTTTGCCGTCAATCAGTTCGAGGTGGCGATGACCACCCGGCTGGCCGGAGCAGATACCTTCTTCCTGCCGTTCAATCGGGGCACAGCCCAAGGCGGTGCGGGGAACGATCAGCCGGAGACAGGGTTCGCCAGTGAGTACCTCTGGCAGGAGATTTTCGCGCCCGAGACCTTCCTCAATATTCTGGGCCGTTATCTGCATCTGCAAGTCACCTTTGATGAGGACGCCCTCGGCCGTCTCAAGAAGAAAGAGACGATGATTTTCCCCCGCTATCACCAGTGGAAGGTGGTTGAGACGCTGCTGGCGACCCTCCGGCAGGAAGGGAGCGGCCAGAAGTACCTTATTCAGCATTCGGCAGGCTCGGGTAAATCGAACTCTATCGCCTGGTTGACCCATCAGCTCGCATCGCTGCGGCGTGACACCGATGCCGGAGAGAGTGAGAAGCTATTCAATTCCGTCATTGTAGTCACCGACCGTACCGTGCTCGATAGCCAGTTGCAGGAGACCATCGCTCAGTTCGATCACGCATCCGGGGTGATCTCCCGCATTAATCGGGAAGAGGGGGATGGCAGCAAATCTGCTCAGTTGGCCGAGGCACTGACCAGCGGCACTCCCATCATTATCGTCACCATTCAGACCTTCCCCCATGTGCTCAAGGCCATTCAGGAGAGCTCCAGCCTCAAAGCCAGCCGCTTTGCGGTGGTGGCCGACGAGGCTCACTCCAGCCAGACCGGCAAGACTGCCCGTCAGCTGCGTGAGGTGTTGATGGCCGAGCAGTTGAATGATGAGGAAGAGCTCTCGGCCGAGGATGTGATGAACCTGACCTTGGCTGCCCGTGGTGGCAGTCAGAACATCAGCTACTTCGCCTTCACTGCTACCCCGAAGGCCAAGACGCTGGAGCTGTTCGGTCGCCCGCCCAAGCCCCATCTGCCCATTTCTGATGAGAACAAACCCGAGCCGTTTCACGTTTACACCATGCGCCAGGCGATCGAGGAGGGGTTCATCCTTGACGTGTTGCGGAACTACACCAGCTACCAACTGGCCTATAAGCTGGCGATGGAGAGCGAAGCGGCTGATGCAGAAGTGGACAGCAAGAAGGCCAAACGCAAGCTATCCCAGTGGGTCCGGCTGCACCCGCACAACATTGGCCAGAAAGTGCAGGTGATAGTCGAGCACTTCCGCCAGCACGTTGCACCGCTGCTGGCCGGTCAAGCCAAGGCGATGGTGGTGACCAGCAGCCGGATGGAGGCGGTCCGCTACAAGCTGGCGTTCGACAAATACGTTAAGGACCAAGGCTATCAAGCCATTCGGGCCATGGTGGCCTTCTCGGGCGACATCGAGGACGAGGGACAGACGTGGAACGAGCGGAACATGAACCCGGAGCTGAAGGGCCGGGACATGCGTAAGGCGTTCGATACGGCTGACTATCAGGTGATGCTGGTGGCCAACAAGTTCCAGACCGGGTTCGATCAGCCCAAGCTGTGTGCCATGTATGTAGACAAGAAGCTGACCGGGGTGGACTGCATCCAGACCCTCTCGCGGCTCAATCGCACCTATCCGGGCAAGGAAAGTACCTATGTACTCGACTTCGTGAACGACCCGCAGGATGTACTGGAAGAGTTCCAGAAGTATTACGAAACCGCCACGCTGGACTCAGTGTCGGACCCCAACCTGATCTATGACCTGTTCCACAAGCTCAAGGGCGAAGGGATCTTCACCTGGCCCGAGGTGGTAGCGTTTACCGATGCCTACTTCGACCCCAAACGGGGGGCCGATGCCTTCTTGCGGCACGCCGTTCCGGCCAGAGATCGCTTCGCCAAGCGTTACCGGCTGGCCATCGATGCTATTCGGGAGTGCCGGACCCAGCTCAAGTGGCTGATGGAACAGGGCGGCTCAGGGAGTGATCAGGCCAACGCCGAGCGGCGGTTGAAAGAGGCAGGGGAAGCCCGTTCGGTGCTGGAGCTGTTCAAGAAGAACCTCAACGGCTATGTGCGGTTCTACGAGTTTGTCTCCCAGATCACCCCCTTCGACGATTATGACATGGAACGGCTGTGTGTCTTTGCTCGTCACCTGTTGCCTCTGCTGCGGGAAGAGGTACTGGATGAAGAGCAAGTAGACCTTTCCTCGGTGATGCTGAGCCACTACCACCTTAAGGCCAAGCGGACCCAGGATCTGCAACTCAAAGAGAATGCTGCCGGTTATGGGCTGGAGGGGATCGCCTCCCTCGGCAGCGCCAAGCCGAAAGAGGAGAAGAAGGATTTCCTCTCCGAACTGCTGGCTCGGATGAACGATCTGTTTGGCCTGGAAGTGACTGATGGGGACAAGCTCGACTGGGTGCAGGGGATGGTCAGCAAGCTAAGCGAGAACGGCCCCCTGATGGAACAGGTTCGCAATAACCCACGGGAATCGATCCTGCATGGCGATTTCCCGAATGCGGTGGATGAAGCCGTCATCGGGCGAATGGAAACCCAGCAGGGCATGTCGCTGACGTACCTCTCTCACCCCGATAAGGCCAGGGCATTGCAGAATATGCTGCTGGACTTGCTGCTCGAGGGGTTGGCTGGCCATCAGTCATTACGGACACAGAGCCAGTAGGCGTTTGCTGGAGAGGCATGTCAGGGTTGACGTGCTCCTTCAGCGGGCAACGAGACCGAGCAAAGGAAGTGGGAACACCATCCTAGGTAGGTCGAGGAGGTCTGCCGATCTGCTGAAATTTTGGCAGATTTAAGAACTTTTTCTACGAGATTTCATACAGAAAAAGTTCTATAAAATGCTGAAATTTCAGCAGATTGAACATCCAAAATGACCCCTTTGCCTTTGATGGCGGGCAAAAGGGCCAGATTCAAAATCAGCAGATATTAGCCTTGCGGGTTCCGCAGTGGACGCCAGACGTATCCTGATAGCTCTTTGGCATTTGCCGGGGGCAGAGTATGCAGATCATCTGCTTCGAAACCGAAATGGTTCATCATCTCTGACAGGGAGTAGCAGAGTTGATCGCCTTCCGCTTGACTGAAGGTGCCGTCATAGCGCTGGATGAAGTTCGGGGTGAAGCTCTCACCTGTTGTGCAGACCGGCAGCGTCTGTATCTTGAGATCTTCTGGCCCACCTTCTGTAATCTTGACGGCGTACCCGAGCAATGGGTAACGCTCAAGGGTCGTTTCTCCGTTGTCGTTTGGTTCGACAATGATGTAACCGTACTCACTGGGCTGAGCGGGGATAAAATGAGTAGTTGCCACTGGTGTTCTCCTTCACACAAAACGAGACGATATTGCTAAAAAATGGTCTCAAGTGAGTTTTAATTCCTCTTTTTTGACCACGAGTGGAAACATATCGCGTCATAAAAGGGAAAACCGTGAAATCCGTCTAAAAATTTCTAAGAGGGCTCATAGGTGAATGTGGGCCCCTGCACCCCTTATACCAGTTCCGTTCGGATTCAATAACAACCAAGCCCCCTGGCATAAGTAACTCGTGTACCCAAACGACGCGAGGTTACTGTTATGTCACAACACTATGATGATCAACCCGGACAGGGCGATCACATCATCAATCAGGCATTGGCCATTCTGGAGAGCCGACAGCGGCATCTTGGCAATGCCTTCACTCAACCCAAAGCGGCAGCAGACTTCCTTCGGCTCAAGATGGGGGAGTACGAGCGGGAAGTGTTCGCCGTCATGCTGCTCGACAATCAACACCGACTGCTCGATTACCAGGAGCTGTTCTTCGGCACCATCAATGCAGGCACCGTTCACCCCCGTGAGGTGGTCAAGGCGGCCCTTAACAGAAACGCCGCTGCGGTCATTCTGGCCCACAACCATCCCTCCGGTATGGTCGACCCCTCGGACGCCGACAAGGCTGTCACTGTTCGTCTCAAGGATCTGCTTGAGATGGTAGACGTGCGAGTGCTCGACCACTTTGTGGTGGGACAGCACGACATCGTCTCGTTTGCCGATAGGGGGTTGCTATGACCCCATCCAAACCGCTACAGGCTTTGTTCACAAAGATCATCGGCAGCTACCCCGACGCCACCGCCCTGACTCTCAACTTCCGCAGTCCCGATTATTCCGCCGACACAGGTGGTTACCGTCCGGTCGAAATCCGTCTGGAGAAACGGGCTGGCAGCTGGGGGATGGCCTACGTCACTGAGTTCACTTACCTCGGTGGCGAGCTGGTCAAGGATCTTGATTTCGACTTCAACGCCGGGCTGGCCTCACAGCTCTGGTGTGGAGAGCGGCCGCTGGCCACCACCATGGACCTCTACCGGCTCTGGGAGAGGAACTTTCTCGACTATCACCGGATGGAGGTCTACCGCCTGAAGATAACCCCTGAGTAATCGCCATGAATGACTTCATGAAAACCTTGCTGCTGGACGCCTTGAAGGCAGCCCTGACGGCATTTGCGTCGGTCATCGTCAACGCGATGATGGCCCGCTACATGCCGCCACACTTCTACAACATGAACGAAGAGGACTACCCATGAACAAAATGATCCTGACCTCGGTGACTCTGGTTGCCATTGCAGGGGGAACCCTGATGATCCGCCTAATCGCCCGTGACAAGGCTCACGCTGAGGAGCTGGCCAAGGTATTACGGATGCCTGGCGGGTCGACGCGTCATTGAGATCCCCTGGTCGGCACCCTGCATGACCAATAGATAGAGCAGCCAGAGCATCTGGTTGACTACCCCTGCGGGCCCTCCATCACGGAGCGGCCCGTTTTCATTTGTATCACTGGCTCAGGTCAATAGACCAAGCCCGTGTGACGCGAGCGAAAGTGCCACTTTTTGCCGGTCATATGGGTTCCTTTCGACCTTCTGACCGGTCGCGTCAGTGTACCTTGCCCTATTGACCAGGAGGAGACCATGGCACTGGTGGGATATGCACGTGTCAGCACTGTGGGGCAGAGCCTGGATGCCCAGCTTCAGGCACTGGCCGAGTGCAGCAAGATATTCAGGGAGAAGGTGAGCGGGGCCAAGGATGACCGCCCGCAGCTCGCGTTGATGCTGGATTTTGTACGTGAGGGAGACGTAGTGATGGTGACCAAGCTGGATCGCTTGGCTCGCAACACTCGCCACCTGTTGGAGATCTCGGAGTACCTGCACGCTAAGCGGGTTGCTCTGAGGATTTTGAATCTGGGTATCGATACCTCGACACCTACCGGAAAACTGATGCTGACCATGATCGGTGCCATCGCCACGTTTGAGCGGGAGCTGATGCTGGAGCGACAGGCTGAAGGGATTGAGCTGGCTAGGCGGCGTGGGGTCTACAAGGGCCGCAAGCCGACAGCCATGGCGAAGGGGGAAGAGGTGCAGGCACTCGCAGCAAGAGGACTTGCCAAGGCTGAAATCGCACGTCGGACGGGGATCAGCCTCTCCAGCGTGCAGCGGATCTTGCGTGGGCTGTCCAGCGAATGAGTGGTTTTGACAACAAGGAAAACGACATGGAACAAGAGAAGACGAAACAAGAGTCCGGCCGGTTCTTCGAGCAGCGGGAAACTGCATCGGCACAGGTCGCGAGCAAGTGGGCTCGTTATCGCGATTGGCTAAAGCAATCTGTGCGACTAGAACTTCCGTCCAATTCAAGCGAGGTCAACAACAACCCTTATCTGCGGGGCGGGATCTGCAGTTATAACGCCTATCTCTCGGGCATGCTGAGGGCTCACCTGTGGGGGTTGTGGCTGACGGCACTTCTCGTGCTCGCCTGGCAGTTTCTGCTGCCTCGAATGGGGTTAAGCATTAACTACAAAGCAGGGCTATGGCTCATCATGAGCACAGTTGTCGTTGGGACATTGCACTGGGCCATTCTGGTCTTTATTGGCTACGAGAAACGCCTCCAGGCAGCCGCACTCACAGACCCACTGAGCCGCATGATTGGTGTAGCGACCGTAGCGATGACAGCAGCAGGGGTGATCCTTGGGTGGTTCCTAAGCATTGAGCGGTCAGCGTGGTTCACAATGTTTGCCGAACATTCGAGAATTAATGCAGAGGTCTATGGGCGGGGCTTTGATGTTAAAGCCAAGACGGCAGAGCAGCTGTCCTCAATGGGTTACGATTCATGGATATTGGCAGGCCAAGTGATGGTCTACATTGGCTTGGCTCTGCTCTTCCTGATTCCCAGTTACCGCAACAGCGATAACCTTGCAGAAGAGGCGAAAGAGGCGCTAGGGAAGGCACAGGGCTATCCTACCCCGATCCTGTTACTGTTCCATTTGCTTCTGCTGTTTCCAGCCGTGGCGATTCTGGCCTAGTAGACTTGAAGGAGCTCAGATCAGAGCTCCTTTTCTTTAGCAGGTATGCAAGGCATCAAGCCGGTAGCGGTGCTTGGCTCGGCAACCACGGCACCATGATTGTATCCTGGTTACACCAGCCATCCGCCTGAATCCGAACTCTCCTGCTCGATAGAACACATGAACGCCAGCCTGTTCTGAACAGTTCGGGCAGCTTTTGAGTTTCTGCCCATTTTGATGGAACACAACAGAATGATTGAGGGGCTGGCCACAAGAGCACTGGTCGGTCATCGATGAACTCACTTACGGCGGTTGTCGGTTTCTTTGGCTACCCCTTTGAAGGGCTCCCCACCTTGTTTCTGCTCGATAAACTTGCCGCTATCCGTATCGCGTTTCGTCCAGTTCCCGTTAACCGGGTTCTGAACTTGGGTACGGTCGTTGACGGAACCTTGTCGATAGCCTTTGCCTGTGTTCGTAGCCATATGTCACCTCGGGTTTAAGTGAGACCCAAAGCTACCATTAGATTTCATTTTGCTCAATATTGGGTTGATTGTTGAGCTGTCGAGGGAGGGGATGGGGTCTGTAATGAGGTAGATTGGCCCCTTGAAGATCCAGACACTTCGCCCCTCTTAACTTAAGAGGTAG
>OGGR01000025.1_pt1 | contig 145285 bp, 131 predicted proteins | sample 1571321 | NCBI WGS metagenome assembly OGGR01 (sample SAMEA2582048, study PRJEB24529) | metagenome | biome: Human gut stool | place: China | collected 2011 | reverse complement strand
AGCACGACCTTGCCAAGGTCGGGGTCGCGAGTTCGAGTCTCGTTTCCCGCTCCAATCTCTCTTCGAAGTCTTCATAATCCCTCTGAATTGCCCCTCACATCGCGCTGCGATGCTTTGTCGTATCTGGCGTTTACTCAGCGTGTCTCCGCCGCCTTCTGCAAACAGGAAGGGGATGTGGGCTCATGGTGCGGATTGTACGAGGCAAGCGGTTGTGACAGGTGGTGTGAGGCGAGAATTGCGGGCAAAAAAGAGGAGGGGCCTTGGCTCCTCCTGCATGATTCACTGGCGCGGGCTTAGACCAGAGTAACGTTCTCAGCCTGAGGGCCTTTTTTGCCCTGGGTCACAGTGAACTGGACTTTTTGACCTTCAGCCAGGGTTTTGAAACCGGTGCTCTGGATGGAGGAGAAGTGAACGAATACGTCCGGACCCTGGGATTGTTCAATAAAGCCAAAACCCTTGGTTTCGTTGAACCATTTTACCTGGCCGGTGCGAATGTCAGACATGTGCTAAATCCTATCAATAACAAAATGAAACTAAGCCCGTGCTGGGCTGCATTTGCCTTGCAAGCAGGGGTTGGCTCATGACTGACCACGTCTCTTTGTCCCAGTAGCACGTAGAACAATCCCTGTCTAAAGCACAAACGATTGTACGTTAGCGCCGATCCTTGTCAATTTGACCCCTTTCGTTTTTTGAACAAGCTAAAAATATTGTGAAGTCAGTAGCTTATTTGAAGATATTTGACTGAAAAAAACGGGAGGCCAGCGCCTCCCGTTTTTGTTATTCCTTGAGGGCGAACCCTTCGCCCTGCCGGTCGTAGCGGTAAACCGCCTGACCGTAGGAGCGGATCTCCACCCGCTGGATGCGGCGGGTGTCGTCCACCAGGATGAAGATAGAGCGGCCCGATTGCAGGCGGGTCAGGGGACGATCCGGCCCCTCGATGGCGATCAGGCGGCTCAGCTCGGCACCCGGCAACTCGAATTTACGCCAGATGGAGTAGAGGGTCTCACCCGCCTGCACATCGTGTTGCAGCCAGGTACCGTTGACCTTCTCTTCGACTGGTTTGGCTGCCGCGGGGGCACTGCCTGCCGCGCCATTACCGACAGTTAGAGCCTGAGCAGGTACGGCCAGCGGCACTTCCAGCGAGCCCGAAGGGGCTGCTTTGGGAGCGGATGGTGCCGGCTCCCAGGCCAGCACCAGCAACCAGAGCGGGAGCAGGATCAGCAGACCTATGGTGTTTTTGCGGGGCAGCGGGCTGGACAGCTTGAATTTGCCTGCTTTGGCATCCTGGCGGCGTTGGCCGAGGTTGCTCATCCCTTGGCCAAAACGTTGGCGCAGGGACAGGGTCGCGGCATTGATGCGATGGAGCAGGGATCCTTGTGATTCGTCTTGGCGACGCTGCTGGGCTCGTCTGTTATGGCCTCGTGGGCGACGGTCCGGGGTGGGCACGGCATTTACCTCTCACTACATTGCCTGCCATCAGGCAAATTCGTCGCCTATGGTAAACGGACTCGCCCCCGAGGGGGAGAGTCCTGAGGCGGAAAATTATCAGCTGAGACGAAATTGACCCAATAATTGCTGCAATTTGTCGGCCGCCTGACGCAATGCCTGACTGGCTTTGGCCGTTTCGGTCGCATCCTGAGCAATGTCGTTGGCCAGTGCGTTGGTTTTTGACAGGTTGCCGGAGACGGTTTCTGAGACCGAGCTCTGCTCTTCGGCGGCGGAGGCGATCTGATAGGTCATGTCGTTGATGGTGGAGATGGCCTGGTAGATGCTGCCGAGCGCCTCTTCCGCCAGATCCGCCTCGCCCACCGCCTGATGGGTCAGCTGCTGGCTCTGGGTGATGGCGTTGACTGCATTGGTGGAGCTGAGGCGGATCTTCTCGATCAACTCCTGGGTGTTCTGCACCGCCTGCTGGGTATTGCCCGCCAGTTTGCGCACCTCGTCGGCGACCACCGCGAAACCGCGCCCCTGCTCACCGGCCCGCGCCGCCTCGATGGCGGCGTTGAGGGCCAGCAGGTTGGTCTGATCGGCAATCCCCTGAATGACGGTGAGGATGCTGGTGATCTGGGCGCTGTCGTGAGCCAGCCCTTCCACCACTTCGGCCCCTTTACCGGCTTCTGCCGCGACCTTGTGCATCGACTGGATCACCTGCTGGAAGCGCTCCTTGCCCTGATCGGCTGCGCTTTGCGCCTGTTTGGCCGAGTCGGCGGTGTTGTTGGCGTGGGTGGCGACCTCCTGACTGACGTAGGACATCTCCTGTACCGCGGTCAGCATCTGCTCCATCTCGGCCTGATGGTGCTGCAGGTTGTTGTCGGTCTGACCGGCGATGCGGTCGGTATCACCGGCATAACGGTTCACCTCGCTGGCAGTCTTGAGCACATCCCCGAGCAGCCCTTGCAGCTTGTCGATAAAGCGGTTGATCCCCTTGGCGAGATCCCCCAGCTCGTCCACCGAGCGGGTTGCGAGGCGCTTGGTGAGATCCCCTTCACCATCGGCGATGTCATCCACCAGGCTGACCATCTGACGGATGGGGCCAGTGATGCTGCGGGCAATCACCAGCATGGTGGCCAGCGCCAGCACCAGCACTATAAAGGCGCCCACCAATTGCTGGGTCATGGCTGCCTGGTTCATGTCGCTCAGCTGGCTTTCCAGTTGATCGGCGCCCGCCAGTACCACCTTGTAGGGCAGGGTGACGATGATGGCCCAATTGCGGTTCATTCCCGGCACCATGATGGGGACGGAAATACGGAATGACTCATCCAGCTCCTGACGCTGAACTTCCGGTTTCAGGTACTGTTGCCACTGGTTGCCCAGCACCTTACTTGCGCTGCTGCCGAGCAGGCTGGCATCACCGCTGGTGCCGGTGATGACACCGGCGGCGCTGACGATCAGGGTTTCGCCCTTGCCGTCATAGATATTGCTGTTGAGGCTCTTGGCCTGACGGCTGATGGAGTCCACCGCCAGATCCAGCGCGGCGATCCCCCTGAACTGACCATCCACCATGATGGGGGTGGTGATAGTGCTCACCAGCACCTGCTGACCGTTGATATCCACCTTGAAGGGATCGATCAGACAAGAGCGCCCTTCCCGTTTCGGGCAGGCGTAGTAGTCGTTGGCGGGATTGCCGAATTCGTCCGGGTCGTTTTTTTCGATGGAGAGCAGCAGATCGGTACCGATTTGATCCTTGTCGCGATAGAAGTAGGGCACGAAGCGCCCCTTGTCGTCACTGCCCAGCGCACTCTGGCCAGCAAAGCTGGCATCCTGACCGTCGAAACCGTTGGGTTCGAAGCCGGCAAAGGCGCCATAGAGCTGGGGCTCCAACGCCAGTTGTGCCTTGAGCAGGTCGGTGGCCTGCTGGCGATCCAGCGGCAGTTTGCCCTGTTGTTGCAGGGCGAGGGCGCTGGCCATCTGCTGGGTGTAGGAGAGCCCTTTTTGCAGCAGCTGGGTGATGGTAGCCGCCTCGGCACGGGCATTGGCGCTGACCTTCTGCCATGCCTCCTGCTGCAGCGCTTCACGGCTGGAGCTGATGGTGAGTTGTTGGGTCTGTTGGCCGGAGTATTGGTTGAGCAGGATCAGGATGACCAGGGCTGCGGTCATGGCGATCCCGGCCATCACTAGAATGCGATTCTGGATAGAACGGAACTGCATCGTCTCTTCCTTGTTCGTGAGAAGTGTGGTGAGCGTTATTTGGGTATCGACCGGAGGAGGCAGCTCTCCAGCATTGTGCATAGCAAATCGGAAACGGGGCTTCGGTTTTGCGATCCTCTTCAAATATCGGGCTACAGATGCAAATGGCGACAGATTTAATCCCCTACTTTAGCCCGCAATGGCGTCATGGTTTTCCCATCCGTGATTGTCGGTGCTAAAATGCGACGGTTTTTTCTAACGAATTGGCCCAAGGCCCTCTACACAAGGCTTAAAGATGAAAGTCAAAACCCGTTTTGCTCCCAGCCCGACCGGCTTTTTGCATGTCGGCGGTGCCCGTACCGCACTCTATTCCTGGTTGTTTGCAAAGAACCAGGGCGGTGAGTTCGTGCTGCGTATTGAGGATACCGACCTGGAACGTTCCACTCAGGAGGCGATCGACGCCATCATTGAGGGCATGGAATGGCTGGAGCTGAACTGGGATGAGGGCCCCTACTACCAGACCAAGCGCTTCGATCGCTACAACGGTCTGATCGACGAGATGCTGGCTGATGGCCGCGCCTACAAGTGCTTCTGCTCCAAAGAGCGTCTGGAAGCACTGCGCGAAGGCCAGATGGCCAACGGCGAGAAGCCCCGTTACGACGGCAAGTGCCGCGACCACGCCCACGATCACCCGGCCGATGCGCCGCACGTCATCCGCTTCCGCAACCCGACCGAAGGTTCCGTGGTGTTCGATGACCATGTCCGTGGCCGCATCGAGTTCGCCAACACCGAGCTGGACGATCTGATTATCCGCCGTACCGACGGCGCGCCGACCTACAACTTCTGCGTAGTGGTCGATGACTGGGACATGGAGATCACCCATGTGGTGCGTGGTGAAGACCACATCAACAACACCCCGCGCCAGATCAACATCTACAAGGCGCTGAACGCGCCGGTGCCGGAATTTGCCCACGTCTCCATGATCCTGGGTGACGACGGCGCCAAGCTCTCCAAGCGCCACGGTGCCGTTTCTGTGATGCAGTACCGCGACGACGGCTACCTGCCGGAAGCGCTGCTGAACTATCTGGTACGTCTGGGCTGGTCCCACGGCGATCAGGAGATCTTCACCCTGGAAGAGATGATCAAGCTGTTCAGCCTGGATGCCATCTCCAAGTCCGCCTCTGCCTTCAACACCGACAAGCTCTTGTGGCTGAACAACCACTACATGCGCAGCCTGGATCCGGCCTATGTGGCCAAGCACCTGGCCTGGCACATGGAAAACCAGAAGATCGACACCAGCAATGGCCCGGCACTGGCCGAGGTAGTCACCCTGCTGGCCGAGCGCTGCAACACCCTGGTCGAGATGGCCGCCCAGAGTCGCTATCTGTTCGAAGATTTTGAGGCGATCGACGAAGCGGCTGCCAAGAAGCACCTGCGTGGCGTCGCTGCCGAGCCGCTGGCTCTGGCCAAGACCAAGCTGGCGGCCCTGGAGAGCTGGACCACCGAGGCGCTGCACGAGCTGATTGAAGCGACCGCCGCCGAGCTGGGTCAGGGCATGGGTAAGGTTGGTATGCCGCTGCGTGTGGCCGTCACTGGTCTGGGCCAATCTCCTGCCATCGATGCCGTGATGGCACTGGTGGGCAAAGAGCGTGTACTGGCGCGTATCGACCGCGCACTGGCTTACATCGAAGCCCGCATGGCTGCCGAGTAAGTGCTGCCGAGGTGGCAGGCGAGGGGATAACCTCGCTCTGCCATATGCTGAATAGCAAAAATCCGAAACCACTGGTTTCGGATTTTTTTATGGCCAGCGCACAGGCCGAAAATACTTTGGATAAAAAAATGCCAGTCAGCTGACTGGCATTTTTATTGGGACAGAGTGCCGCTTAGTGGCTGTCGACCCAGACGAACTTGAGGACGAACAGCAGGGCCACCACCAGCACGCAGGGGTTGATCTCGCGCCAGCGGCCGGTGCCCGCCTTCATCACGCAGTAGGAGATGAAGCCCACGGCGATCCCCTCGGTGATGGAGAAGCTGAACGGCATCATCACCGCAGTCATGAAGGCTGGTACCGCTTCGGTCAGATCTTCCCACTTCACCCGGGTCAGCTCGGAGCACATCAGCACGCCCACATAAATGAGGGCGCCAGCGGCGGCGTAGGCCGGCACCATGGCGGCGACTGGAGAGAAGAAGATCGCCAGCAGGAACAGCAGGCCAACCACGATGGCAGTCAGACCAGTGCGGCCGCCAACGGCGACGCCGGAGCTGCTCTCGATAAAGGCGGTAACCGAGGAGGTGCCCATGAAAGCGCCGCCGACGGAGCTCACGCTATCGACCATCAGCGCCTGTTTCATGCGGGGGAAGTGGCCCTTGTCATCGGCCAGTTTGGCGCGGTTGGTGACGCCGATCAGGGTGCCGGAGGAGTCGAACAGGTTGACCAGCATAAAGGAGAAGATGATCCCGGCGAGGCTGATATCGAGCGAGCCCATCAGATCCAGCTGGCCGAACACTGGCTCGATGCTGGGGGGCATGGAGACAAAGCCCTTGAAGGTGACATCGCCAAACAGCCAGCCCAGACCCGTGGTGACCACGATGGCGATCAGCACGGCGGAGTGGACGCCGCGGGCGGAGAAGATGCAGATCAGGAAGAAACCGAGCAGACCCAGCAGGCAGGGCAGGGAGGTGAGGTTGCCCACGGTCACCATAGTCGCGGGGCTGGCCACGACGATCCCGGCGTTGTGCAGGCCGAGCAGGGCGATCAGCAGACCGATACCGGCGGTGATGCCAACCCGCAGGGTGAGCGGGATGTTGCCGATCAGCCAGTAGCGCACCCGCAGCAGGGTGAGGATCAACAGACCCATGGCACCCCAGAAGATGGTGCCCATGCCCACTTGCCAGGAGTAACCCATGCCGGCGACGACCACGAAGGCGAAGAAGGCGTTAAGGCCCATGGCGGGGGCCAGCGCGATGGGCAGGTTGGCCAACAGGCCCATCAGGATGCTGCCGATACCGGCGATGAGGCAGGTGGTGACGAACACGGCCTGGGTGTCCATGCCCGCCGCAGAGAGGATCTGCGGGTTGACGAACACGATATAGACCATGGTCAGGAAGGTGGTGATACCGGCAATCACTTCGGTGCGGGCGGTCGTGCCGTGGCCTTGCAGGGCAAACAGGCGCTCAAGCAATCCTTGCCCGGCAGCCTGATTGGCAGCTTGGTGTTGTTGATTCATGTTGGATTCCAATAGGTGACGTGAAATAAGCAGCAGGGGAACGGGCTATCCCATCCATGCGGGGTAAATTGCCCAGTTTCTGGCGGTTAAGTAACCAGACTCGTCCTGATACCGTGACAGCGCGCACATTTTTACACAGGCGGCGCCGTTTACAAACCCCGGATCTGCAAAGCAGATCAATGAATAGAGTAAAAATTCAAACGTTTGCTTTTTGAGCATGAAAAAAGGTTCTCAGCAGAGAACCTTTTATCGAAAATTGGGGGCTTACAGGGTTTTGAAGTAGCGCTCGACCAGCTGGGCCAGCACCGAGTCGAGCCGGTCTTGAACTTCACCCAGTTCGCGGCCGAAGCGGCGCAGAAAGAGGCTGGCCTGCTCTTCGGTCAGTTTGCGCCCCTCGATAAAGAACTCCTGCTCCGGCAACTGTTTGTCGTAGCGGGGGATCAGCACCCAGCTCACCAGCTCGGGCTCCACGGCGGCAAAAATCTTGGCGGCGGCGGCACAGAAGGTCTCTATGTGCTCCTTGCCATCCGGCCCGAGGCAACCCGGTTCAACCCGGATCTGGATGGTGAGTTTTTTCTCTATGGGGGTCGTCATCGTGCTACATCCATGCAAAGGCATCCGTCTAGGATTGTAAGTCAAAAGGCAAGAGAAAGGGGAGCCGAAGCTCCCCTCAACACGCAGTCAGCCTTATTTGGCGATGCGCTTGTACTTGGCGCGATGGGGCTGGATCGCCTCGGCGCCGTAGGTCTTCTTCTTCCACTCTTCGTATTCGGTAAAGTTACCTTCGAAGAACTCGATCTTGCCCTCATCCTGATAGTCCAGGATGTGAGTGGCGATACGGTCGAGGAACCAGCGGTCGTGGGAGATGACCATGGCACAACCCGGGAACTCCAGCAGGGCGTTCTCGAGGGCGCGCAGGGTTTCGATATCCAGATCGTTGGTCGGTTCATCCAGCAGCAGCACGTTGCCGCCGGTCTGCAGCAGCTTGGCCAGATGCAGACGACCGCGCTCACCACCGGAGAGTTCGCCAACCCGCTTCTGCTGATCGGAACCCTTGAAGTTGAAGCGGCCGATATAGGCGCGGCTCGGGAACTCGTAGTTGCCGATGCGCAAGATATCCTGACCGTCAGCGACCTCTTCGAATACCGTCTTCTTGTCATCCATGCTGTCGCGGAACTGATCGACAGAGGCCAGCACCACGGTTTCACCTAACGTGATGGCACCGGAATCCGGCTGCTCCTGACCCGACATCATGCGGAACAGGGTCGACTTACCGGCACCGTTAGGACCGATGATGCCGACGATGGCCCCTTTCGGAATGGCAAACGACAGATCGTCGATCAGCACCCGATCACCGTAGGATTTGCGCAGGTTGGCCACTTCAACCACCTTGTCGCCGAGGCGCGGTCCGGGCGGAATGAACAGCTCGTTGGTCTCGTTGCGCTTCTGGTAGTCGTTGGTGTTGAGCTCTTCGAAGCGAGCCATACGGGCCTTGGACTTGGCCTGACGCCCTTTCGGGTTTTGACGAACCCACTCCAGCTCTTTTTCGATGGACTTGCGACGGGCCGCTTCGGAACTGGCTTCCTGCGCCAGACGGGCGTCCTTCTGCTCCAGCCAGGAGGAGTAGTTGCCTTCCCACGGGATACCTTCGCCGCGGTCCAGCTCCAGGATCCAGCCTGCCACGTTGTCGAGGAAGTAACGGTCGTGGGTGATGGCCACTACAGTGCCTTCGTAGTCGTGCAGGAAGCGCTCCAGCCAGGCCACGGATTCCGCATCCAGGTGGTTGGTCGGTTCGTCCAGCAGCAGCATGTCCGGCTTTTCCAGCAGCAGACGGCAGAGCGCCACACGGCGGCGCTCACCACCGGAGAGGTGCTTGATCTTGGCATCCCAGGCCGGCAGGCGCAGGGCATCGGCCGCGCGCTCCAGCTGGTTTTCCATGTTGTGGCCACCCTGAGCCTGGATGATGGCTTCCAGCTCGCCCTGTTCGCGGGCCAGCTTGTCAAAGTCGGCATCCGGGTCGGCGTAGGCCGCATAGACCTCGTCCAGACGGGCCATGGCGCGCTTCACTTCGCCAACGGCCTCTTCGACCGCCTCGCGTACGGTCTGCTCCGGATCCAGCTTCGGCTCCTGCGGCAGGTAGCCGATCTTGATGCCGGGCTGCGGACGGGCTTCCCCTTCGATCTCGGTGTCGATGCCTGCCATGATGCGCAGCAGGGTCGATTTACCGGCGCCGTTCAGACCCAGCACGCCGATCTTGGCGCCCGGGAAGAAGCTCAAGGAGATGTTCTTGAGAATATGACGCTTGGGCGGCACTACCTTGCCGACCCGGTTCATGGTGTAAATAAATTGAGCCATTGGCTAATTCTCTTCCTTTTCAGCAGGTTAATGTCTTGGCATTAACAGACTGATGTCGTGGTGGGGCCAGGTCGACACAGGTCAACCGGGTTCCAAAAAACCCGTCGATTGTAAACCAACGGACGAGGGGGGGCAAAGGCGGCACCCGGCTATGTCCCCCCTTTGCCAACGAGGTCACGCCTTGCTGCATCAGCTGTGCAATTTGGGCATGATGTGGGCTGCCATTTTGTTCCGGAGTCCTCATGAACCCATCTCCTCAAGCCCCCCTGCTTGCCACCTTTTTGTGTGCCATGGGATTGGACGCTGCCCTGAGCGAAGCCCTCTGTCAGCGTTTGCCACGGCAGACGCTGCGCGCCGGTCAGGTGCTGTTGGCGCAAGGGGCCGAACAGGAGGCTGCCTTCTATATCGAAACGGGCATCTCTCGTGCCTGCCATTACACCCGGGACGGGCAGGAGCGCTGCAAGGAGTTCTACTTCGAAGGGGAGCTCTGCCTGCTTTACGACAGCTGGCTCACCGGGTCGCCCGCCCGCTACCAGCTGGAGGCGCTGACGGAGCTGCAGGTGGTGCGGGTGCCAATCGCCCTGCTGGATGAGCCCATCTGGCAGCCGGTCTGCATGGCCCTGCTGCGTCAGCAGCTCGGTTACAAGGAGCGCAAGGAGGCGTTTTTGCTGCTCCACTCCCCCGAAGAGCGTTATCGGGAGCTCTGCCACACCTTCCCCCACTGGCCTGCGCGGCTCACTCAGGTGCAGCTCGCCAACTACATCGGTATCAGTCCGGTCACCCTGTCACGGATCCGCAGGCGCATTAACACGGGTTAATGCCACCTGCCGGTTGCCACTTCATGCTGCGTCATCCAAATGACGGACGAGGGGTGGATGATGTCGCTGTTTCTGTGGTCGCAACTGGTGGTGAGCCTGGCCTTGCTGCTCGATCTGTTGTCGTTTCAGTTGCGGGATCGCCGCAGGATCCTGGCCTGTCTGGCCCTCTCCTGCACCCTCAATGCCGGTCACTTTGCCCTGCTCGGGCAGTGGTCGGCCGCCTGCCTGTTGCTGCTGGCCAGCGTGCGCTTTCTGGTGAGTATCTGGCTGGTTCGCCGCATCTTGATGTGGTTTTTCATGGGGTTGGCCTGTGCGGCAACGCTGGCGACCTATCAGGGCCTGCTCTCATGGATCGGGCTGCTGGCGAGCCTGCTGCAAACCTGGGCCGCGTTTTGTCCGGATGATCGCCAACTGCGGCGCTGGATGCTGCTCGGTACCCTCTGCTGGTTTGGCAATAACCTGCTGGTGGGCTCACCAGTCGCCGCACTGATGGAGGGGCTTTTTCTGGTCAGCAATATGGTGGGCTACTACCGCCACTATGGCTTCAATTATTGGGGTCGTGGCCGCCACAGTGGCCGCAGAAAGAGGCGTGTGCCGCCTTCCGATCGGGCGAGCTCCTGACCTCCCGCTCAGGGCTGCTTGTGGCCAGCGAAGTAGAGCACCCGTTTCACATACTCCTGCGTCTCGTCATAGGGTGGGATCCCGCCATAGCGTTCCACCGCTTTTTCCCCGGCATTGTAGGCAGCCGAGATCAGTATCCAGTCGCCATCGAAGCGGCGATCCAGCCATTTGAGATAACTGACGCCACCCTTGATGTTCTGGGCCGGATCGAATGGCCGGGTTACCCCGAACCGTTGCTGGGTTTCGGGGATCAGCTGCATTAGCCCCTGAGCATTCTTGGGTGAAACGGCGCGGCTGTTGAGATTGGATTCGGCGATGGCAATCGCCAGTACCAGCCGGGCATCCACCTTATGGTGTTTGGCGGCGTGACGCAGCATGGTGACCAGCTTTTGCTTGGCGGGGGGCTGGCGGGCCACCCAGGAGTCGACATTGAAGGGGGTGGAGGGGAGCCCGGCCAGATAGCCACCCTGACCGCCACGGATCCCGATGCCGCACTGATCACCCATGGGAGCATTGCCGATGCGGGCGTTGTAGTAGCGTGCAGCCTGTCGGTTACCCAGGCGCATTGCCATGGCGAGGTAGCTGTTGGCCAGCTTTGCGCTGCGTACCGAGGCGGGGCCGGTGGCGAGCAGGCGGCCGATCCGGAAATAACCTTCGGGATTGCCGGTGCTGGCGGCGACACAGTAGAAGGCGATGGCTTTTTGCAGATTGCCGTGTTGCTGGGCCACTTGACCCTGCTTGATCGCCGTCAGCGCCTTGGGGGCCTGTCTGAAATCCCTGCCTTGTGCCATCGCCCGCGGCGTACCTGCCAGTAACAACGACAAAAAAAGCAGCAAAAACAGTCCGTTTTCGCTGATGTGCCTCATGGGTTATCTCCTGTTTGAGTACAGAAGATATAGAGGAACATGGCTGCTATCGCCACGAACCCAGTGGATCCTGTTGTTATAGCGTGGAGATTTCAGAGAGCAAAACGGTATAGAACTAACGGCATCTCGACAGTTTCACACCATTTTTCATCCGGTTAAAAGTCGTGGTGATACTCCTGCTCATCCAGCACGGCGGGAGGAAGCGCGCGATAGAAGCTGCCAATTTCGCTGACAACCCAGAGCGAAAGCAGGGCCAGCAGGCTGAGCAGGGGAAGCAGAGAGTGGCTCTGGGTCAGGGCATAGGCAGCAATGGCGGCACCGGTCAAAAGCAGGGTTCGGATCATGAGGTGGCTCCTTGTCGTCATGGGGGTGTTGCGTGGCCACGGACAGAGCGCCTGGGGTCGGGAGTTGTTCCCGGGTGGCACGAAGCGCGCTGAGTATATCGCGTCATGCCGCTGCCGATCCGTGGTGTCATCACACTTTCCATAGTCATGGGTTTCGTATCGAGTTGGGCCCCGCCAGATGCGGGGCCAGTAATGGTTTGACGGTCAGAAGAAACCGCCGTTGTTATCGTCACTGTCGGCCCAGCCGCCACTCAGGTTATCGTCGTCGAGAAAACTGCTGCCAACATCGGGAGGTGAATCCCAGCCGTCCCAGCGTACCGGTTCCGCATCGACCGGATTGGCGATGGGCGCTGGCTCTATGATGTCGATGATCTCCTCGGGCCGGTTGCTGTGAAACAGTCCGCCGATCATATCGGCCAACATGACGCCACCGGCCACACCCGCGGCGGTTTGCAGGGCGCCGCCCAAAAAGGAGCTGGCACGGGATGCTGGCTGGGCAGGAGCGGATGCCGGTGGCGGCGTAAAGCGCGGAGGAGGGCTGCTTTCGCTACCAAACAGGCCGGAGAGAAAACTGCCACCATTTGGGGCGCTCTGGCTGGCTTCCAGCTCCTTGACCCGCTCGTTGAGGCGAGTAAGGGCTGCCTGCTGAATTAGCAGCGCCTGGGCCATGTAGTAGGGGGCATCGGGCTGCTGGGCCAGATGCTGGCGGATCAGCTGATCCGCTTGTAGGTCTCGCTTGCTATCCCTGGCTTGCGCTTGCTTGAGGCGGTCGAACAGTCCATCGATCAGACCCTGTTCCTGTGATTGCATCTCAAATCCTCGCTATGGTGCGCAGACAGTGCGTTCAGCCATCCTAAAACCCGCGGGGCATCAGTGGTATCTGATTAACTCATCAATGACCGGAAGGCTGATTCATCTGTTCGCTCATGGTGTCGATGAAGTGGCGGATCGCTGCTGATTGCCCGTCATCTGGCGGGATATAAAGCACGCAGAGATCGGCGGGGATCGCCTGTTCGAGGCGGATGAAGCGGACGTGGGGCCACTTCTGGCGGGCGTAGCTGGCAGGCACCAACGCTACCTGTTGGCTGGTGGCCACCACCGCCATCAGAGTGTTGGGTTCAACCACTTCCTGATTGAGGTGGGGGTAGAAACCCTCTACCAGGCAGGCGTTGATGATGAGATCGGTAGAGGAGGAGTTGGCGCGGCTCATCAGCACGAACTGCTCCCCGGCAAGTTCAGGCAAGGAGACCAGTTTGCGATCTCGCAGCGGATGCTCGTCCGATACCACCAGCACCATGGATTCACGATAGACAGTCTCGGCCAGCAGTGGGTGGATGTTGACGGTATCGGCGAAGCGGGCGAGGCCGAGATCTATCTCATTATTGGCCAGAGCCTGCTTCTGCCGCTCCGGGGAGAGCTCGGTGAAGGTGATTTCGAACACGGGGTAGCGCTGGTGGCACTGGCGGATCACCTCGCCAAAGCCGGCCCAGAAGATGGAGCTGACCAGCCCGATGCGGATCTGGTTGCGCTCCATGCGTCCCGCCTGAACTACCCGGTTAAGGCCACTTTCCAGCACGTCAAACAGCAAAGTGCACTCGGCTTGCAGCAGACGGCCGGTGGCTGTGAGGCTCACCTGGCGGGTATGGCGCTCGAACAGTGTCAGCCCCAGCAGGGATTCGAGTTCCTTTATCTGGGCGCTGAGCGGTGACTTGGAGACATTGAGCTGCTGGGCTGCCCGGCTGAAGTGACCATGACTAGCCACTGCATGGAAGTAGCGCAGCATCTTGAGGGTGACGCGATCGCGCCAGTGACTGTCTAGGGCCAAGTAACCTCCTTCGATTGCTGATAGAGAACCGGGGGCGATCCCCGTCAAAGTTTTCACTGTCCGTGCAGATAGCAGCAGGGCCGCTGCGCGGCGGATGGTCGATCTGGTTCACACCTTTGCCGGGCCGTTTTAACCCTGCCGAATCGGGTTGGCGATAAAACGGGCCCAATCAGCACTACTGATGTCTGTTCCTGCCGTTTGCAGCCATTCCCTTGAGGGTTATTGTGCTGAAAATCGGGATAGTGAGGCCGATTTTAGCGATTTTTATCGCTCAATACCTCTCCTAGAGTGAGCGTCATGTCTCATTCACAGCCTCAAGAGGTACAGCTCATGCAACAAGATCCGGTACTCAACGCCGTCGCCACCATTCTCGCCTGCAAGCCAGGTTTCGCTCCCCGCGCCGCCATGATCCTGGGCTCTGGTCTCGGCGTGCTGGCCGATGCACTGCAGGAGAAGGTCACCATCCCCTATGAGGAGCTGGATGGTTTCCCGGTAAGCACGGTAGCGGGCCACAGCGGCGAGCTGGTGCTCGGCAAGCTGCACGGGGTGGACGTGATCTGCATGAAGGGGCGCGGTCACTACTACGAACACGAAACCATGAAGGTGATGACCACCCCGGTGCGCACCTTCAAGCGTCTGGGCTGCGAGCTGCTGCTGGTGACCAATGCGGCCGGCTCGTTGCGCCCGGAGCGGATCGGAGTCGGCTCTCTGGTCATCTTCAACGATCACATCAACACCATGCCGGGCACTCCCATGACAGGGGCCAATGACGAGGCCTATGGCCCGCGTTTCTTCAGTCTGGCCAATGCCTATGACAAGGCGCTGCGCAGCGAGGCGCTGGCGCTGGCCGAGCGGGAGGGGATCGCCGTCAATCAGGGAGTGTTCGTCTCCTACAGCGGCCCCTGTTTCGAGACCGCGGCCGAGATCCGCATGATGCAGATCATCGGTGGCGACGTGGTGGGGATGTCGGTGGTGCCAGAAGTGGTCAGCGCTGCCCACTGTGCCCTGCCGGTACTGGCCATCTGCGCCATCACCAACATGGCGGAGGGGCTTGGTGACGTGCAGCTCTCCCACGAGCAGACCCTCAAGTGCGCCAAGCTGGCGGAAACGGACTTCATCCGCCTCATCAACGTCTTTATCAAGCACCACTTCCAGTAAGCAGGGAACGACCAGGAGGTCAGTTATGTTTGCAGCAGGATTTCTCGGTATGGCGGTGCTGATCCTCATCGCCGTGCTCGCATCGACCAACCGCAGGGCCATTCGCCTGCGCACAGTGGGGTTGGCGCTGGCCTTGCAGGTCGCCATCGGTGCCTTGGTGCTCTATGTGCCATTGGGGCGCCGGGGGCTGGAGGGGATGGCTCACGGGGTTGATGCCGTGCTGGCGAGTGGCAAGGCAGGCATCCACTTCCTGTTTGGCAACCTGGTCAACTTCTCGGTGGACGGCATCGGCTTCGTGTTTGCCCTCAATGTGCTGCCGCTGGTGGTGTTCTTCTCGGCGCTGATCGCCGTGCTCTACTACCTCGGCATCATGCAGGTGGTGATCCGCTTCATCGGCGGTGCCATGGCCCGCCTGCTAGGCACCTCCCAGACCGAATCCATGTCCGCGGTGGCCAACGTCTTCGTCGGCCAGAGCGAGGCGCCGCTGGTGGTCAAACCCTACATGCCCAAGATGAGCGATTCGGAGTTCTTCGCCGTCATGTGTGGTGGCATGGCTTCGGTCTCCGGCACCGTGCTGGCGGGTTACGCCATGATGGGGGTCGACATGCAGTACCTGTTGGCCGCCTCCTTCATGGCTGCGCCTGGCGGTATCCTGTTCGCCAAGCTGATCATCCCCGAAACCAGCCAGCCGGATTATGTGTTCGACAACAGCATCCAGTTTGACGGCAAGAAGCCGGAGAACGTTCTGGCGGCGGCAGGTGAGGGTGCCAGCAGCGGCCTCAAGCTGGCGGCGGCTATCGGCGCCATGCTGATCGCCATGATCGGGCTGGTGACCCTGGTCAACACCTTGTTGGGTGGGGTGGGGGAGATGGTGGGCATGCCGCTCTCTCTCGAACTCATTCTGGGCTGGATCTTCTCGCCGCTTGCCTTCCTACTCGGGGTACCGCTGGCGGACATCGGCATCGCCGGCGCCATGATCGGCAATAAGTTGGTGGTAAACGAGTTCGTGGCCTATAGCGACCTATCTCCCTACCTGAAGGATGCCAGCACTGTAGCTGCGGCCGGTCTGCAGGTGCTGGAGGAGAAGTCCAAGGTGATTATCAGCTTCGCTCTGTGCGGCTTTGCTAACCTGGCTTCCATGGGGATCCTGATCGGCGGCCTCGGCACCCTCTGCCCTTCCCGCACCGACTTTATTGCCCGCTATGGCCTGCGTACCGTGCTGGCTGCCACCAGTTCCAACCTGATGAGCGCCGCCATCGCCGGGATTTTCTTCTCTCTGGCCTGAGCGTCCCATCCCTTGTCCAGGGGCGCCGCGGTGCCCCTTCCTCATCCCAACAAGAGCCTTCCATGATTCCAGATACTGTTTTTGAACCTGTCTGTACCTCCACCGAGGCTGCCATACGGGCCATCCGCTTGATGGATCTCACCAGCCTCAACGACGATGACCACGATGCGCGCATCATCGCGCTTTGCCATCAGGCGAAGACCCCATTTGGCCACACGGCCGCAGTTTGCATCTATCCCCGCTTCGTGGCACTGGCCAAGCTCACCCTGGCGGCGCAGGGTACTCCCGAGGTCAGGGTTGCCACCGTGGTCAACTTCCCGCACGGTGACGATGACCCGGCAACTGTGCTGGCTGAGACCCGTACAGCCCTCACAGATGGTGCCGACGAGATCGATCTGGTGATCCCCTGGCGTGCGCTCAAGGCGGGGGACGATATGCCCGCCCGGGCGCTGGTGCGCGGTTGCAAGGCGTTGTGCGGAACTCGGCGGCTCAAGGTTATCATCGAATCCGGTGAGCTGCAGGATCCCGCGCTTATCCGCGCCGCCTCTCTGCTCGCCATCGAGGAGGGGGCCGACTTCATCAAGACTTCCACCGGCAAGGTGCCGGTCAATGCCACCCCAGCGGCGTGCCACATCATGCTGGCGGCCATCGCCGAGTGCGGTGCGCAGAACCAGGTCGGTTTCAAGGCGGCAGGCGGGGTGAAAAGTGTGCAGGACGCTGCGGAGTATCTGGCCATGGCGGCAGCACACTTTGGCAATGAGTGGCTGGTTGCCGAACATTTTCGCTTTGGTGCTTCCAGCCTGTTCGGCCAGTTGCTGGCCACTATTGAGGGCAAGAAGCCGGTTGCTGCCGACGGCAGTTATTGAATTATTCCAATCCAGTGCGGCGCCCGGCGGGGCGCCCCTTTGCACAGGTGCATGCCATGTCCCATCCCCGTTTTCATTTCGTGCAGGCTCACGGCAAGGTGTTGTTGTTCACCCTGCTCATCAGTCTCTCCTTTCCCATCGGTAGCGCCCTCACCGCGGTGCTGGACCCTCTGGTGGTCACCTGGGCGCGCTACTTGCTGGCGGCGCTTACCTTCGTGACTCTATTGGCTTGCCAACGTCGTCTGGTGCAGCCTTCGCTGCGGGATCTGGGGCGTTATACCCTCATCTCGCTGCCGGCCCTCTGCTACTTCGTCGCCATGTTCGTGGCGCTGCAGGAGACCAGCGCCCTCGATGCCAGCGCGCTCTACACCACGGTTCCCCTCATCAGCGCGCTGGCCAGCATGCTTATGTTACAACGCCGCATCGGTTGGTCGATGGCGTTTGCATTGCTGGGGGGAATGGTGGCGGCTGCTCTCATCATCTTTCGCGGTGAGCTGAGCCAGCTGGCGAGTCTGAGCCTCACCCCCAGCAATCGCATCTATCTGCTTGGCTGTGTGGGGATGGCCCTCAACCCCATAGTGGTGAAGCGCTATTACCGGGGGGAGTCGTTTGCCCATCTCACCTGCTGGACTCTGATCTGCGCCACCCTGTTGCTCACTCTGGTGGCAGCGCCGCGGCTGCTGGCGACCGACTGGCAGCAGGTGTCACTGACGCTCTGGCTTGGTCTTGCCTATTTGGCGTTGTTTGCCACGGCGCTCAGCTTCTTTTTGTTTCAGCAGGGGAGTGTGGTGCTGCAGCCGGAGCAGGTCTCGGCCTATACCTACCTGATCCCGGTACTGGTGCTGTTGACCGGCATGCTGAGCGGGGAGGAGATAATCTGGCGTCAGGTGGGCTGGGGTGTGCTCGGTGTGCTGCTGACCATGGCAGTCATGGTACTGGTGCCTGTTCAGCAGGCACGTCGCGCCTGAAGCAGGTCAGCGGGCGGGCCGGTAGTAGTCGAGATACCAGCGGACAAACTCGGCAACCCCTTGCATGAGGGGCGTGGCGGGGCGCAGGCCGGTGAGGGTGTGCAGCGGCTCGCTGTCGGCCCAGGTGGCGTGCATGTCGCCTGCCTGCATCGGCAGCATCCGCTTGATGGCGGGCTTGCCGATGGCCTCTTCCAGCGCCTCGATAAAGTCGAGCAGCCGTACTGGCTGGCCGTTGCCGATATTGAAGATGCGATAGGGGGCGGCGCTCTCGGCCGCGCTCTGCTCGCTGGCGTGCCAACCGGGATTGGGACGGGGTGGCTGGTCGGCTACAGCGAGGATCCCCGCGACTATGTCATCTATGTAGGTGAAGTCGCGGCTGAGATCACCGTGGTTGTATACGTCGATTGGCTCGCCCGCGAGGATGGCGCGGGTGAACTTGATGATGGCCATGTCGGGCCGACCCCAGGGGCCGTAGACGGTAAAGAAGCGCAGCCCTGTGGTGGGCAGGCCATAGAGCGCCGAGTAGGCGTGGGCCATCAGCTCGCCGCTCTTCTTGGTGGCGGCGTAGAGGGAGACCGGGTGATCCACCTGCTGCGCAGTGGAGTAGGGCATCTGATCCCCCATGCCATAGACCGAGCTGGAGGAGGCGTAGATGAGGTGCTGAATCCCGTGGTGACGACACCCCTCCAGCACCGTCAGCATGCCGGTGAGATTGCTGTCGGCATAGGCGAACGGATTGTCGATGGAGTAACGCACCCCCGCCTGCGCCCCCAGATGGATCACCCGCTCGAAACGGTGGCTGGCAAACAGGGTCGCCATCGCTTCGCGATCTGCCAGATCCAGCCGCTCGAAGCGAAAATGGGGGAAACTGGCCAGTTGGGCCAGCCGCGCCTCTTTCAGACTCACCTCGTAGTAGTCGTTGAGGTTGTCGATCCCCACTACCCGATGACCAGCGGCGCACAGCTGGCTGGCCACGTGAAAGCCGATAAAGCCGGCGACGCCGGTGACCAGATAGATCATGGTTGAGTCTCCGGGTTGCAGCTGGTGTTGGCAGGCTGCTTTTTGGCGGGAAGATGTGGTCGCCCGATGGCGTGATAGTCAAACCCGAGTTCGCTGAGCTGGCGCGGCTCATAGAGGTTGCGGCCATCGATGATGACAGGCTGGTTGAGCAGCGCTTTCAGCTGCTGGAAATCGGGGGCGCGAAACGCCTGCCACTCGGTACAGATCAGCAGGGCATCAGCCCCTTCCAGTGCCGCTTCCTGAGTCGGGCAGAGCAGCAGATCCGGCCGCTGGCCGTAGATCTGGCGGGCGCGCTCCATCGCCTTGGGATCAAAGGCCTGCACCCGGCCACCGGCAGCCCAGATGGCGGCCAGCAGCGGGCGGCTCGGCGCATCGCGCATGTCGTCGGTGCCGGGTTTGAACGCCAGCCCCCACAGGGCGAAGGTGCGGCCGCGCAGATCCGGCCCGAAGCAGGTCCTCAGGGTTTGCGCCATCTTCTGTTGCTGGCGCTGGTTGACCTGCTCGACCGCCGCTAAAAGCGGGGCGTCGCAGCCGACACTCGCCGCGGTATGGCGCAACGACTTGATATCTTTGGGGAAGCAGGAGCCGCCGTAGCCGCAGCCCGGGTAGATAAAGTGGTAACCGATGCGGGGATCGGACCCCATCCCCTGGCGCACCGCCTCGATATCGGCTCCCAGTTGCTCGGCGAGGGCTGCCATCTCGTTCATAAAGGAGATCTTGGTGGCCAGCATGGCGTTGGCGGCGTATTTGGTGAGCTCGGCGCTGCGCAGATCCATCACCACGATCCGGTCGTGATTGCGGTTGAAGGGGGCGTAGAGGGCGCGCAACTGCTCAAGCGCCCGCTCGCTGTCACAGCCGATGATGATGCGATCCGGCCGCATGCAGTCGTTGACCGCCGCCCCCTCCTTGAGAAACTCGGGGTTGGCCGCCACCTCGCAGGCGAGGGTCAGTCCACGCATGGCCAACTGCTGCTCAATGTGTTCTCTTACTTGCTGCGTTGTACCGACCGGCACTGTGCTCTTGGTCACCACCAGCTTGGGGCTGCTCATCAGTCGGCCTATGGTGTCGGCCACTGCCAGCACATGTTGCAGATCGGCCGAGCCATCCTCGTCAGCCGGGGTGCCCACGGCGATCAGCAGCAGATCGGCGTGTGCCACGGCAATGGCGGGATCGACCGTGAAGCTCAGGCGGCCGCTGGCCAGATGGATCTCGACCAGCGGGGCCAACCCCGGCTCATAGAAGGGGAGCTGCCCCAGCCTGAGGGCGGCGATCCGTTCATCATCCACATCCACGCAGCAGACCTGATGGCCCACCTCGGCCAGAACGGCGGCCTGCACCAGCCCGACATAGCCTGTGCCAAAAATGGTGACCTTCATGAAAAGTGCCTCGTGCTGTGAATGGGGGATGGTGCGCTTAAACCGCGGCATGCTGCATCTTGGTGCAGCGGGTGTCAATGCCAGATGACAGGCACCAGAATGGGGCGTTCAAGCCGACTGTTGTGATCCTTTTCACAAAAAATAGACTGGACCCCATAACGAAGCCCTGTGGACAGGGCTCGCAGCCCGCCCGCAACGGCAGGCGACAGACACGCTCTCTTTACTTCGCTTGGATACAGGTTATGGACAACACCTCGATTCGCACTGCTCATCCTATTTATGAGGATGTGCTGGCCCTGCTGACTGCGGCCGGCTTTGTTTCCCTCGGCATCTTTCTGTTTCATCAGGTTGGTCTGCTCACTGGCGGCACCGCCGGGCTGGCGCTGCTGCTGCAAAAGGTGACCGGCATCAGCTTCGGCCTGCTCTTCTTCGGCATAAACCTGCCCTTCTATGCGCTGGCATGGCTGCGGATGGGGCCCCGTTTTACCTTCAACACCTTCGTCTCGGTGGCGGCGGTCTCCTACATGACCGATCACCTCAACGGGGTGTTGCAGATCGGCAAGATAGAGCCCCTCTATGCGGCGCTGATCGGCGGCACCCTGATCGGCATGGGGCTGCTCATCATGTTTCGCCACAAGTCGAGTCTTGGGGGCTTCAACATTCTGGCGCTCTTTATTCAGGATCGCTTTGGCATCCGGGCGGGCAAGCTGCAGATGGGGCTCGATTGCGCCATTGTTGTCGCCTCGTTTTTCGTGGTGCAGCCCTGGATCCTGGCGCTCTCCATCGTGGCGGCGGTTATCTGTAATCTGGTGTTGACACTCAACCACAAGCCGGGCCGTTACCAGATTGCCTGACGAGCAGCGGCCGTGACGCGATAATGCAAGAGTGACCCGATAGCACGAGGCGGCCTGATGGCCGCCTCGTCTGTTTCTACCCTGGTGTTTGTTCGCTGCGCCTAGCTCGCCTGCTCCAGCCTGCTGTCGCCGCTTATAGCGTTGCCGCTGATGGCGTGACTACCGACGGCGAGCGGGGTGTGACAGGCCACCTGATGATGGGACTCATCACACGCCTCAAGCCTTGGCGCCTTGCTTTTGCACAGCTCGGTCGCATGGGGGCAGCGCTGGTGGAAGTGGCAGCCGCTTGGCGGCGAGATGGGGGAGGGCACATCGCCGGTCAGCAGAATGCGCTGGCTGCGCCTGCGTGGATCCGGCACCGGAATGGCGGAGATCAGTGCCTGGGTGTAAGGGTGGCGCGGCGCCAGATAGAGCGACTGGGCATCCGCCAGCTCGACGATCCGTCCCAGATACATCACCGCGATCCGATCCGAGATGTGTTTGACCACCGACAGATCGTGGGCGATGAAGATGATGGAGAGGTTCATCTCCCGTTGCAGGCTGAGCAGCAGGTTGACGATCTGCGACTGCACCGAGACATCAAGGGCCGAGACCGCCTCGTCGCACACCAGCAGCTTGGGCTTGAGGGCGATGGCGCGGGCGATGCCGATCCGCTGGCGCTGACCGCCGGAAAACTCGTGGGGGTAGCGATCCACCGCACTGCCCGGCAGGCCCACTTTTGCCAGCAACTCCTGCACCCAGACGCGGCGCTGCTCACCATTGCCCTTGCCGTGGATGATAAAGGGCTCCTCCAAAATCTGGCCCACGGTGTGGCGGCTGTTGAGGGATTCTGCAGGATCCTGAAATACCATCTGCATCTCTTGGCGCAGGGAGCGCATCTCCTTCGGGCTAAGGGCGGTGATGTCGCGCCCCTCGAAGGTGATGGTGCCCGCGGTCGGCTCGAACAGCTTGAGCAGGCTGCGCCCGAGGGTGGACTTGCCGCAGCCCGATTCACCCACCAGCCCCAGCGTCTCCCCCTGCTTCAGGTCGAAGCTGATGCCATCCACCGCGTGAACCGTATATTGCTTGCGCAGGAACCCGCCTCCCAGCCGGAAGTGCTGTTTCAGATCCCTGACCGATAACAGAGTACTCATGGGGTCAACTCCTTCCAGTAGTGACAGGCGACATGGTGGCGCAGATTTAACTGCTCCACCGCCGGAATGGCGCTGATACAGAGATCGGTCGCGTGGGGGCAGCGGTTGGAGAAGCGGCAGCCTGCGGGCATCTCGTGCAGGGCAGGCACCTGTCCTTTGATGGTCTTGAGCAGGCTCTTGGGCTCATCCTCAAGGCGCGGGATCGAGCTCATCAAGCCGTGGGTATAGGGGTGACGGGGGTGGTCAAACAGCTCGAACACGTCGGCCTGCTCTACCGCCCGCCCGGCATACATCACCACCACTTCGTCGCACAGCTCCGCCACTACCCCCAGATCGTGGGTAATAAAGATGATGGCCATCCCGGTCTGGGCCTGCAGCTCTTTCATCAGTTCGAGGATCTGGGCCTGAATGGTGACATCCAGCGCCGTGGTCGGCTCGTCACAAATCAGCAGGTCTGGCTCGCAGGAGAGCGCCATGGCGATCATCACCCGCTGGCGCATGCCGCCGGAGAGGTTGTGGGGATAGACCGCAAAGCGCTGGGCCGGTTCCGGGATACCCACCTTCTGCAGCATGGCGATGGCCGCGGCTTTGCGCTGTGCCTTGTCATACTCGGGGCGATGGAGACGAAACACCTCCATCAGCTGCTCCCCCACCGTCTGCACCGGGTTGAGGGCCGTCATCGGCTCCTGAAAGATCATCGAGATGCGGTTGCCGCGCACCTTGTACATCTGATCCGGTGCAAGCGACAGCAGCTCCTCCCCCTGAAAGCGGATGGAACCGGCGACTACCTGACCGTGGGGCTTGGGTAGCAGCCCCATGATGGCGAGCGAGGTAACGCTCTTGCCACAGCCGGACTCACCGACGATCCCCAGAGTTTGACCGGGGGCCACCTTGAAGCTGACCCCGTCGAGCACCTTGATCTTGCCGTCATCGACGGCGAACTCCACCTCGAGATCGCTTACTTCGAGGATTGGGGCTGGGTGCTGGCCGTTATCAACGGCGAACTCCCCCCCGTTATCCGGTACGCCAAGAATGGAGGCCTGGGTGTTGGGCATAACGGCTGCTCCCTTCGCAATGGCCTGAATATCAATGACGTGCATAGGTCTTGTCGAGCAGGTTGATGGGCGCCAGCGCCTCCCCTGCCTCCTTGGCGTTGCGGGTCTCTTCCTTCACCTTGGGATCGAGCCAGAGCAAACCGCCGCTACTGTGAGGATAACCATCCATCGGCCAGTAGAGCAGATCCGGTGTGTTCTTGGTGGCAGGCACCTCCGGCAGCATCACATAACGCCAGCTGCTGGCCCGCACATAGTTGAGCTGCACCCCGGGCACGAAGATGGCGAGGTCATAGATGCGCTGCTGGATCTGCCGGGAGAGCTTGGCCCGTTTGGCCATGTCGAATTCGACGTTGTAGGCATCGATCAGCGCGTCCAGCTCCTTGTCAGCCACGTTGAACAGGTTGTTGGTCTGCGGCTTGTTGGCGTTGGCGGAGTGGAAAAACTCCCAATATTGCGGATAGAGACCGCCGCCGCCCCAGCCGAGCCAGGCCGCTTCGTGTTTCTTCTCCAGCATTACCTTGAAACCGGTGGCGCCATCCACTAGGTTAAGCTCCAGATCGAGACCCGCTTTCTTGGCCTCTTCTTTCAGCACGGTCAGTCGCTTGGAGTGCTCCTGACTGGTGTAGGTGAGTGCCAGCGTCAGCCGCTCCCCTTTCTCATTTTGCAGGATGCCGTCCGGCCCCGGCTTGTTATAGCCGCCCTTGGCAAAGTACTCCCGCGCCTTGCCAATGTCATAAGCCCGCTCCGGCAGCGTTATATCGGTGAACTCGCCAAAGCCCGAGTCGAAGGTGGTGGCTCTGTCGTAGTCGCCGCGCAGCACGGTCTCGATCATCTTGTCGATGTTGAAGGCGTGCTGGATGCCGAGGCGCACGTTCACGTCCGCCAGCTTGGGGTTGGCCACATTGAGGTGCACCCCCTGACCGCCCTGTTTGGTGTCGGTCATGGCCATCACCTTCTGCACGTAGCCTTTTTTGTACTCCGGGGTGACCGCTTTTTCATGCCACCAGTTGGGCAGGATCATTTCGAAGGTATCGATCTCCCCTTTCAGGAAGTGGCGGAAGGCGATGTTGTGGTCGCGGATCACCTGCACCTTGATGGTGTCGATGTTGAATCTGTGCTGGTTATAGCGATCGTCTTTTGCCCACCAATCCTTCTGCTTGCTGAAGGTGACCGACTTGCCCTTCTTGACGTCGCTGATCACGTAGGGGCCGGTGGTGGGCACCACGGCCCAGTTGTACTGCTTCACCCAGTTGGGGGTCAGCTTGTAGTAGTGCTTGGGCTGGGGCCACAGCTCGGTGGTGTTGAGCAGGTCCATCTTGGCCTTGCGGTTGCCCGCTTTGACCATAATGGTGTGGTCGTCGATCTTCTCTACCGCGACCACTTCAGTGGTGTAGTAGTTGTTGAACCAGGGCCCCTTGATGTGTTTGGAGCGCATCATCTCGTAACCGAAGGTGTAGTCGTCAGCATTGACTGGCTTGCCATCCGACCATTTGGCTCGCGGATCCAGCTTGAAGTAGACGGTCTGGCTGTCTGGCGCGATGGCCCAGTGGGTCGCCAGCGAGGGGATGGGGTTGCCAGTATTGGGGTGGAAGCTGATGAGCCGTAGTTGGTTATCGAGAATAAAGGAGCGGAACGATCCGTTGGAGTCAGGCCCCACGGTGCGAAACGTCAGCGGAAAGCTCTCCACAAACATATTGAGGCTGCCGCCCGACAGCGCCTTGGGGGAGGCGAACACAGGATCCGTGTCGTTGGTCTCCCATTTGAGATCCGCAGGCAGGCTGGCCGCCCAGACCCAGGATCCGTTTACCAGCACAAAGAGAGCACCTATCCATTTGATTTTATTTTTCATGTTTGACTTCCAGGTCTGGCCCCTGCACTGGGGGTCTTGATTGATAACGGGATTATCCCTTGCTCCCGGGACCGCCGATGGCGGCGGCCCGTCCTTCATTAATCACTGTTCGTTACCCGACGCCTGCCGATGCGCTGGCATCGGCTGGCTTATTGGTAACGGGTAAATTTGCGCGGATCGAACGCCTCGCGGATCGCCTCACCGATAAAGGAGACCATGATCAGCACCAGACTCACCGCTGCCACCACCGAGCTGACGATCCAGATGGCATCCAGATTATTGATGCCCTGGGAGAGCAGCTCTCCCCAGCTCGGGGTCGGCGGTGCCAGCCCGAAGCCAAGATAGTCGAGGGCCGTCAGGGTGGAGATATTGCCCACCACGGCGAACGGCGCCAGGGTAACGATCATCATCAGGGTGTTGGGCAGGATGTGGTTGAAGATGATCCGCCCGGTGGTCGCCCCTTGCGCCCGCGCCGCCATCACATAGTCCCGCGCCCGCTCCTTGTAGGTGAGGGTGCGCATATACCAGGTGATCCCCATCCAGCCGAACAGCACGTTGATGGCGACAAACAGGCCGAAGTTGGGCTTGGCCAGCGACACCAGGATCATGATGACGTAGAGAAACGGCACCTGGGACCAGATCTCGATAAAGCGTTGCAGAATGAGGTCAAAGCGGCCGCCGAGAAAGCCCATCAGACAGCCGATGGTGACCCCGATGGCGTAACTGGCCGCCAGTGCGATAAAGGCAAAGCCGATGGCAATGCGAAAGCCGTAAACCAGCCGCGCCAGTACGTCGCGGCCGCTGGTGTCGGTGCCGAGGAAGTGGCGCTCGGCCGCGCTGGGGGCGTAAGGCGGGTAGGCATCCTCCTTGAAATCCTGCTCGTAGGGATTCCAGGGCACCGGCGGCAGCAGCACCCAGTCGCCCTGGCCCTCTGCGGCAAATTTGGCCTTGAGCTGGCGGTAGTTGGTCTCGTATTCGTAATCGAGCCCGAATTGCTGACCGGGGATCACATCGCCATAGGTGGGGAAGTGCAGCTGGCCCTGATAGCTCACTATCAGCGCCCGGCTGTTGACAAGCAGCTCCGCCAGCAGGGAGAGCAGCACCAGGGTGGTGAAGATGATGAAGGAGTAGTAACCGCGCTTGATCGACTTGAAGCGCTTGAGTTTTTTCAAGGTAACCGGATTGAGCTTCATGGTCAGTCTCCAAACCGCACGCGGGGATCAACGAGGGCAACGCAGATATCGGAGACGATATTGCCTATCAGCATCAGCATGGAGGTGATGGCCAGAATGCCCATGACGGTGGGGTAATCCCGCTCGACGATCGCCTCGTAACCGAGCAGGCCGATGCCGTCGATGTTGAAGATGGTCTCGATGAGGAAGGAGCCGCCAAAGAAAACGGTGAGCACAGACCCCAGGTGACTGGCGATGGGGATCAGGCTGTTGCGCATGGCATGGTCGGTGACCGCCTTGCGAAACGGCAGTCCCTTGGCCACTGCGGTACGCACATAATCGGCCGACAGGTTCTCCATCAGGCTGTTTTTCATAGTCATGGTGAGGATGGCGAAATCGCCGATGGCGTAGGCGATAAGCGGCAGCAGGGCGTGGGCAAAGACAGTGCGGATCTGATCCCAGCTGCTCTCCATGTATTCAAAGTCGTCCCCCGGAAAACCGCCCATCGGCAGCCACTCCAGATGGAAGGCGAAGACGGTGATGAGGAAGATCCCCACCACGTAGGCGGGCAGGGCATAGGCCATGTAGATAAGCATGGAGCTTAACGAGTCGAAGCGGCTGTTGTGCCTGAGCGCCTTGGCCACCCCGAGCGGAATGGAGACCGCATAGCTCAGCAGAAAGGTTGCCAGTCCGAAGAAGGCGGTAACGGGGAGCCGATCCTTGATGAGATCCCACACCGGTTCGTAGTAACGGGTCGATTCGCCCAGATCCAGCACCGCCAGCTTCTGCAGCCACTCCCAGTAGGCGACCAGCATGGGCTTGTCGAGGCCATAGAAGGCCTTGAGCTCCTCGATCTGTTCATCGGAGAGGGCTTGCGCCCCCTTGCTGCCGCTGGAGCGGCCGGATTCATTCTGGGAAACCTGGGCTTGCAGCAGCATGCGTTCGACCGGTCCGCCCGGCACGAAACGGGTGATGGTGAAGACGAGCAGGGTGATACCGAGAAACGTCGGGATGATCAAAAGCATCCGGCGTAGGAAATACGACAGCATGGTGGAACCTCGTCCTTGTTGTTCTTTTTTGCGGCCAGTCAAATCCGGTGACGGGCCTGTCCTTCCTGGCATTACGCGCTGGATTGGTTGCCAAACAGCAGACAATCCGCTTGGCCACTGTAAAAGCTCTGCAACAAAAATCAAGTACAAGGAAATGGAAAACTGGGACAAATGACCCGCTGAGACCAAAAGCACCGAAAAATGACGTTTTTTATCTGAAAAGTGAAAATCAAAACAAAACGCTACTACTCAACATTATTTTAAAAAATATAAACAGCTGTTTGTTTGAGTTTTGAGGTGCTTTAACTTGTTGATTTATAATGCTTTTTCTTAGGTGGTGAAATTGAAGGAAAACGATGTCATCTCGACAATTTTATCTGTTATCCCCATGAGAACGGTCAGGTGCAACCCTCATGAAGTTAGTGTTTTATTCTTATTAATGCCAATAAATCAAAATAAGATATAAACTGACAGCACGTTAACTAATAAGTTCATCAAATTTTAATTCAGCGCCATTTATGCCATTTAACAATGTTTTTACATTGCGTGGGTTGTTTTTGGCAGAATTATTCACTAATTATGCCGGTCAAAATTAATACACTCCGCTTATTCTACGCCTGACCTCGCCACACCCCTGCTCCATTGACGTCGCTAGTCAAAGATTGATAAGCCTTACACATCGCTCCAAAGAGGGCGGTATCAGGAAGCAAACAATAAACAACCAGGAAGGATATAAGCGATGCTTAGGAAGAGCAGAATCTCTGCTGCGATTGCGTTCGCCTTGGCGAGCCTTGCGGCGGCCCCATCCGTATCTGCCGAAGAAGGGCAGAACGTCGAAAAACTGCAGAAAATCAAAGTCACTGGCTCCCGTATCTCCCGTGTTGATGTTGAGGGGGCGACTCCGGTTGTCTCTGTCAGCAAGGCTCAAATTGAACAGTCTGGTCAGCAGACTGTGGCGGATTATCTGAAACAGGCCTCCTACAACTCTTTTGGTGGTTTCTCCCCATCCTCCGGTAGTTCTGCCCAGTCACAAGCCACAGTAGGGCTGCGTGGCTTGGGCTCAGAACGTACCCTGGTGCTTCTCAATGGCAAACGTGTTGCTGGCTCCCCCTCCATGGGGGGCACTTCCATCAACCTTAACACCATCCCCATGGCTGCTGTTGAGCGGGTGGAAGTTAACCTGGACGGCGGCTCCGCACTCTATGGTTCTGATGCCATCGGCGGTGTTATCAACGTGATCCTCAAGGAGGGTTTCGAAGGGTTGACATTCCAAGGGCGTCTTGGCTCACCAACCGAAGAGGGCGGTGATGAGAAGAGTGGCTCTGTAGTTGCGGGCGTCAATGGGGAGAAAGGGTCCCTGATGATGGTTTACGAGCACGATGAGAAGGACGTGATCTACTATCGTGACCGTGACTATCTGGCTTTACAAGGTGCAATGTCCCCCAGCGTTGCTGGCCGTAATATCATGGATTTAGATACAGGTGATCTGAAGCAGCTTGCAGGTATCAACTGTGCCAATGTCGGGACCGGCTTTGTTGAGCAGGATGGTTTGTGCAACTTTGATTTTGCCAAGGTCGCTGCTAAAACAGCCTCTCGTTCTCGCGATACTGTCTATGTGAATGGTCGCTATCACATCAATGACAGCGTGGATTTTGTTCCTCAGTTTATCGGCTCTCGGGTGACCAGTTTTGGCCGCTTTGCCCCTGCTGCGGGCTCGTTTGTGAGTGATGATCCTGCGTTGTTGGCTGCGAACGGAATCACTGGCGGTCAGGCTGCAATTTTCTATCGATTTAACAATATTGGTCCCCGTGATAACGATGTGACTGACTTTACCGGCAGCATGAACCTGGGCTTTGACGGTGTACTACCTACCGAGGCCGTTGGGGATGTTGAATGGAACGCCGGTTACATGTACTCCAAGACTGACAATACCAGCGATGGTAGCGGTTATATCCTCAAAAGTGCTGCCCGTAATGCAATCAAAGATGGCAAGTTCACCAATGGTGAGTTTGATAAGTCAGTAAATGATCTGTTGTCCTACGATACCTCGCGTACTTCCAAGATGGACTTTTTCCAGTGGTATGGCGGTTTGGGTTGGGAAATGGGCGAACTGCCTGCCGGTCCAATCGGTTGGTACTGGGGCTCCGAGTATAACGACTGGACTTACTCCGATACCTATGACAGTCAGTCTGAAGCAGGCAACGTCATAGGTTCATCCGGCAACTCCGGTGGTGGTGTGCGCGATGTGTTTGCCACCTACATCGAGAGCCTGATCCCCATCACCGAGCAGGTCGAGCTGAACCTAGCGGGTCGTTATGACAAGTACAGCGACTTTGGCAGCGCCTTCTCGCCTAAAGCTAGCCTGCGTTACCAGCCGCTAGACAACCTGATGTTCCGGACCTCCTGGTCACAATCGTTCCGGGCGCCGGGGCTGGATGATCTCTATGCCGCAGACTCGTTCTCTGCCGACTTTGCCAAGGACTATGTACGCTGCAATGCTACCGGCACAGCTAACTGTCCTGAGAAACAGTATGACGTTACCCGTCAGTCCAATAAAAATCTGAAGGAGGAGACGGCTGATACCTTCACTATCGGGGCTGCTTACAACCCGCTGGATAACTTGAATCTGTCACTCGATTACTACTACATCAAGATTGATGATGTGATCCAGCTAGCCACGGCACAAACCCAGATTTATCAGGAGCTGAACAGTGGCAGCAACCCGAACGTAATTCGTCTCCCCAACGGCACCATCAAGGAGATCAAGGCTGGCATGGTCAACTTGGGGCAACTCAAGACCAGTGGTGTAGATTTTAAAGCCGATTACAAGTACGACTTCAACACCTTCACCCTGCGTTATGACTTCGGTGGTACTTACATCCTGCAGTACGAAGAGGGGCTGTTTGCCGGTGGTCCGATGATCGACAAGAAGGGCTGGAATGGTAAACCCGACTTGCGCCTCAACTCCGGGATCGGTGCCAACTTCCCGCAGCTGTGGAATCTGGATACCTACCTGAGCGCCAACTATATCGATTCCCAGAGCCAGGACTATGTTGATGGTCAGGAAGAGGGTCATATCGCTTCCAACACCGTCTGGAACCTGAACGTGGCGGTCGATACCAGCTGGAATGGCAAGATCCAGACCGGTGTGAAGAACATGTTCAACCGTGGCCCCTCCCTGTCCAACGATGGCTTCACTTACGATGAAGACCTCTACAGCATCGACGGTCGCATCTACTACATCGATTACACACAGAAGTTCTAATCAACCCTGTTGATATACAACCTCAGCCGGCCCGGTCGGGCCGGCTGTGCCCAACGTCCAAGGAAGTTACGGAGATAGGGTAATCCTATGAAGACAAGGACCATTACAATGAAGAAAGCGCTCCTTGGCAGCCTGGTTTCGGCTGCCTTGTTGACCAGCTTCAATCTGAGTGCCGCCACTGCCGGTCAGGCCGTGGACGCTCAAGCCGCCACCGACAACGCATCCAAAGTTTCCCAGCAGAAGATCGACAGCTATGCCGAATCTGCCGAATCCGCACTGGCCCAGTACAAAGCCGCCTTGCGTCAGGTCGACAGTCTGCGCACCTACAACGAGCAGGTGAGCAAGATGGTCGAGTCCCAGAGTGCCGAGCTGGCGTCGATGCAAAAGCAGATCGCCCAGATCGACCAGACCAGCACCGAAGTGGTGCCGCTGATGCTCAAGATGATCGACTCCCTCGAGCAGTTTGTGTCACTGGATCTGCCGTTTCAGAAGGTCGAGCGCGAGGACCGCGTGGCGGCTCTGACCGACCTGATGAACCGGGCCGATGTCACCATCTCCGAGAAGTACCGCAAGATCCTGGAGGCCTACCAGATCGAGGAGGGCTTCAGCCGCACCATCGAGGCCTACAAGGCGAGCCTGGACAAGGATGGCAGCGAGAAGACCTACGAGTTCCTGCGCGTTGGCCGTATCGCGCTGCTCTATCAGTCCCCGGATGGTCAGGAGACCGGGATGTGGAACAAGCAGACCCGCCAGTGGGAAGAGTTGCCCCAGGAGTATCGCAGTGCGGTTGAACAGGGCCTTCGCATCGCCAAGAAGCAGGCGCCTCCCGCGCTGATCAAGCTGCCGGTTCAAACTGCGGAGAAAGCATCATGAAAGGAATCAAACTTGCTATTGCCTCCCTGATTGCGGGAGCAACCCTGGTCACCCTGCCGGTGACCGCTGCCGAAAAACCGGTGGATCTCAATGCGCTGCTGAACCAGGTCAAGGCCTCCAGCCTGAGCGAATCCCAACTCAACAAGGAGCGGGAAGCCCGCTTCCTGGCTGACAAGAACGAGCAGGGGGCGCTGCTGGCCAAGGCCAAGGCCGAGCTGGCAGCCGAAACCGCCAAGGGCGAGCAGCTCAAGGCGACCTTTGATGCCAACGACAAGCAGCTGACCGAGCTGACCGAAACCCTGCGCCAGCGTTCTGGCAACATGGGCGAGATGTTCGGCGTACTGCGTCAGTTCGCTGGTGAGTTCAAGGGGATCTTCAACGCCTCCGCCCGTCGGGTCGAGCATCCGGAGCAATCCGCCCTGTTGACCCGTCTGGCCGAGAGTAAAGAGCTCCCCTCCAGCGACGATCTGGAAGCGTTCTGGACCACCACCCTCAGCCGCATGGTGGACGGTGGCAAGGTGAGCCAGATCCCGGCGACCGTGGTTTACGGCGAGGGCAACCAGGCCGAGAAGACCGTTACCCAGATCGGCGAGTTCAACACTGTCTCCGAAGGCAAGTACCTCACCTTCGTACCGGAGACCGGCAAGTTCGAGCAGCTCTCCCGTCAACCGGAGAAGAGTGTGCTGGCTCCCATCGCCGAGTTTGAACAGGGTGGTGACGGGGTCAAACCCATCTTCATCGACCCGTCTCGCGGCGTGATCCTCTCTCTGCTGGTGCAGTCACCGACTCTCAAGGAGCGGATCGATCAGGGTGGTGAAGTGGGTTACGTCATCATGGTGCTCGGTGTGCTCGGTACCCTGCTGGCCATCTTCTGCGGTATCCGGCTGTCGTTGATCGGCTCGTCCATGCGCAAGCAGCTGAAATCCGATCAGATCATCAAGGGCAACCCCATTGGTGACATGCTGGGAGCCTACCAGAGCCATCGCGGTGACAACATCGAGGATCTGGAGTCCAAGCTCGACGAGATCATCCTGCGCAACGTGCCCAAGTTCGAGAAGGGCATCAGCATCATCAAGCTGATCGCCTCGGTCGCGCCGCTGCTGGGGCTGCTCGGTACCGTAGTGGGGATGATTGCCACCTTCCAGGCCATCACATTGTTCGGTACCGGCGATCCCAAGCTGATGGCGGGCGGTATCTCCGAGGCGCTGGTGACCACCATGCAGGGTCTGGTCGTCGCGGTGCCCATGCTGTTCCTCTACACCATTGTGCAGACCCAGAGCCGTCGTCTGATCCAGGTGCTGGAAGAGCAGAGCGCCGGTTTCGTCGCCCGTTATCAGGAACGTCTGCACGCCTCCAAAGCCGCAGCGTAAGGAGTCACCCATGTGGTTCTGGTTGATTGAAGAAGTCGAGTCGGTCCGCCGGTTTTTGGGATTGGGGGGCGATGTACTGGTCGCCCTGTTCTTCCTGACTCTGATGATGTGGGCCCTGTTGCTGGAGCGCTGGTTCTACTTCATGGCGGTCTACCCCAAGCAGGTGAAGCAGACCAAGGCCACCTGGCTGGCCCGCACCGATCATCTCTCCTGGTCTGCCAAGCAGATCCGGCGCGAGCTGGTCTCACGGGTCGCCATGGCGGTGGACAAGGGGATGCCGGTCATCAAGGTGCTGATCGCTCTCTGCCCGTTGATGGGGCTGCTCGGCACTGTGGTCGGGATGGTGCAGGTGTTTGACACCCTGGCCATCACCGGTACCGGTTCGCCGCGGGCGATGGCATCGGGGATCTCCAAGGCAACAGTACCGACCATGGCGGGCATGATCGCCGCCCTTTCCGGCCTGTTTTTTGTCAACCAGCTCGATCACAAGGCCAAACTGGCGGTGCAAAAGCTGGAAGACAACCTGAAACACGGTTGATGCAGGATGCATACCCCCGACGAGGCATGGCCTGCCGGGGGCACAGAACAAGCAAGGAGTTTCTGCTATGAGAAAACGTTACAGCGACAGTGGTGCTGACGAGGCGGCTATCGATTTGACCCCCATGCTGGACATAGTGTTCATCATGCTGATCTTCTTCATCGTCACCACCTCCTTCGTCAAGGAGTCCGGTGTCGAGATCAACCGTCCCAGTGCCAGCACGGCCGAGACGGTGAAGAAGGGCAATATCATGGTCGCGGTGCGCGAAAACGGTCAGGTCTGGGTCGACAAGCGGGTAGTCGAGGTGGGGGCGGTGCGCGCCAACATCGAGCGGCTGCGGGCCGAAAACCCGGAGAGCGCCGTGGTGATCCAGGCCGATAACGAATCCCGTTCCGGTCTGGTGGTGCAGGTCATGGATCAGATCCGCATGGCCGGTGTCCAGAACATCTCCATCGCGGCAGACAAGAGCAGCTGATGCCGGAGAGAGACCTATGAGATACCTGATATCGTTGGCGGTCTCCTGTGTGGTGGTGTTCTTTCTGTTTCTGGGAATGAACAAGCTGATCACACCGGATCACCGGGAGCTGGTGGAGAAGGATGACGTCACCATGACCGATTTCATCCGCCTCAAGCCCCAGGAGACCCTGCAAGAGAAACAGCGGGAGCTGCCCAAACCGCCGCCGCCCAAGCGTCCGCCACCGCCTCCCGAGATGGAAGTGGCCAGCACGGATCGGCCGAAGATGGAGAGCTCTCCCATGGACATGCCCAAGCTCGACATCCCGGTCAACATCGGTGGTGGCAACGCGCTGGGGGCTTACAGCACCGGCGGCGGTGGTGGCGGCGTCGGTGGCAACAACGGCGCTATTCCGCTGGCAACCTTCGAGCCCATGATGCCCCGCAAGGCGGCACTGGCGGGGTTGGCCTCCGGCAAGGTGCTGGTGGAGTTCACCGTCACCGAGCGCGGCACCGTCAGCAACGTGCGGATCGTCAAGGAAGAGCCGCGCAGTTATGACCTCGGCAAAGAGGCGCGCAAAACCATCGCCAAGTGGACGTTCAAACCGGCCATGGTGGATGGCAAGCCGCAGGCGAGCCGTATGCAACAAGAGATCGAGTTTGCGGTCAACTAAGGAAGGTGGCGATGAACAAGTTACACAAGATGATCCTCGCCCCGGTCGCCATGGCGGTGCTGCTCAGCACCGCCAGTTGGGCCGCCGAGCAGCCGGCCCTGTCGGATCGGGCCTATCGGGCGGTCAACAAGGCGCAGGAGCTGATCACCGAGAAGAAATACGGCGAGGCCAATGCCAAGCTGCAAGACGCGCTCTCCGGCGCGGGCGAGCGGGTCTACGACAAGGGGGTCATATTGCAGACTCTCGGTTTCGTAGCCGCCCAGCAGGAGAAATACGGTCAGGCGACCAAGTACTTTGCCGATGCCATCGCGACAGGCGGCCTGCCGCCACCGGTGGCCCAGCAGGTGCGCTACAACCTGGCCCAGCTCTATATGGCGGAGGGTAATTATCAGGGGTCGATCAAGACCATGAAGGAGTGGTTTGCCAACCAGGGCAAGGATGACAAGCCCAACTCCCATGCCTATATCACGCTGGCCAACGCCCACGTGCAGCTCAAGCAGTACCGTGACGCGATCCCGGCGGTGGATCAGGCGATCAAGCTGTCGGCAGGTAAAGCGCCGGAGTCCTGGTATCTGCTGAAGATGGGGGCTCACTACGAGCTGAAACAGTACAAACCGGCGACCGAGGTGCTGACCTCTCTGGTCAATATGTTCCCGGAGAAGAAGAAGTACTGGACCCAACTGTCGGCCATGCACATGCAGGCAGGCAACGATGCCAAGGCGCTGGCGGCGCTGGAGTCGGCCTACAACCTCGGCATGTTGACCGAGGCCGCCGAGCTGCAGCGCCTCGCCAACTACCTCGCCTTCACCGGCATTCCCCATCGCGCCGCACGGGTGATGGAGAAGGGGATGAAGGATGGGGTGATTGAGCAGAGCGCCAGCAACTACAAAACCTTGGCCAACTACTGGCATCAGGCCAAGGAGCTGGATCCGGCCATCGACACCCTGGCCAAATCCTATCAGCTGGCCCCGAGCGCCGATCTGCAGCTGAAAATGGCGCGCATGATGATCCAGAGCAAACGCTATCAGGATCTGGTGGCGCTGGCCGCCAAACCGGCAGCCAATGCCAATGGTGAACAGCGTGCGGATCTCAAGTTCTTGACCGGGGTCGCCTATTTTGAGCAACAAAAGCCGAAGGAGGCACTCAACGCATTCACCCAGGCAGCTCAGAATGGCAACGTCAGCGGTCGGGCATCTCCGTGGATCAGCTTCCTCAAAGAGCAGAATGGCACCGGAGAGGCAGCCGTCCAGTAATTCCAATGACAACTACCTGTAGTCCCTTTTATGGTTGCCTGGTGGCTCCATTAACCGCTCTTCGGAGCGGTTTTTTTATGGTGGCTGCCAGCACAGGCGGGTGGCCGACGCACGGTTTTATCCCTCTTCATGCCAATAAAGAGCCTCCGTCGACATTGGTCTATCTCCCCAGATGCGACAAACGTTTTAACCACTGCTGCAACCGTGAAGCAAGGTGGCGCTGCGCTGTGGTTGACGGGGGCTTGGGTGGCTCGCTGCCAGGCGGGCCGTGCCATTCATCTTTCTCTTTGCTGCGACTTGCCAGTGTGGCTTTTGCCCTGTTGATAAGCGTCACATCGAAAACGGCTACTTTTAACAAGAAAAGCAACATATGGAAGTTGAAATTTTGGCCGACTCAGGAAAGAATGCGCGCTCGGTTATTGGCGTCGTGGGGCAGGTTGACCCGCCACCGGCAGACCGAGGATGAGACGGCCCCCGGCCCATTTGGTACAGGAAACCACACAGGAATTTTATGAATCCCCTTCGCACTGCCGCTTCGGCCCTTTTATGCACATTTGCGCTGGTCAGCCAGCAGGCTGCCGCCGTCGAGTACCGTCTGCCTGCGGCCAACAGCCGCCTGATCGGTGAAAACCAAGAATACGTGGTGCCTGCGGACAACCGTCCGCTGGAGCAGATCGCTGCTGACTTCCAGCTGGGTCTGACCAACATCATGGAAGCCAACCCGGGCGTAGATCCCTATCTGCCGAAAGCGGGTAGCACCCTGATCATCCCTCACCAGCTGATCCTGCCCAACGCGCCCCGCGAAGGGATCGTCATCAACGTTGCCGAGATGCGTCTCTACTACTACCCGAAAGGGAAGAACGTGGTGGAAGTGCTGCCCATCGGCATCGGTCAGCTGGGGGTAAACACCCCGGAGAACTGGATCACCAAGGTAGAGCGCAAGCGCGCCAACCCGACCTGGACCCCGACCGAGAACATCCGTCGTCGCTATGCCGCCCAGGGCAAGACTCTGCCGGCAGTATGGCCAGCCGGTCCGGATAACCCCATGGGTCTGCACGCCCTCTACATTGGCAACCTCTATGCCATCCACGGCACCAACGCCACCTTCGGTATCGGTCTGCGGGTGAGCAGCGGTTGCGTGCGTCTGCGCGCTGACGACATCAAGTATCTGTTCGACAACGTGCCGGTCGGCACCCGCGTCCAGTTCGTCAACCAGCCGGTCAAGACCACGGTCGAGCCGGATGGCGGTCGCTACATGGAAGTGCACGAGCCGCTGTCGCGCACCGAGGAGGAGTTCAACTCCACCGCCTCCGTGCCGCTCCCGATGACACCGGCGATCACCCGCTTCATCGCTCACGCCGAGTCTGACTCCAACGTGGTCAAGCAGGTGCTGGAACAGCGTACCGGTATGCCGACCCGTCTCAATCCCTGATTGAGCAAGTTGGCGGTGCCGTGCGCACTGGCTGAATAAAGAAAACGGCGACCAGATGGTCGCCGTTTTTTATGGGGAGAGTCACCGCTTGCTCACTGCACGCAGACCGGGCAGAAGGCGTAGGTGCCTTGCGGATCGTTGAAGCGGGTGAGCGGGTCGAGACTGCGGTTCACTTCCACCAATGCCTTGCCAAATCCAGCCGGCAGCCAGCTTTGCAACTGGGGGGCCAGTACTTGGGCACTGCTGTCAAACAGCTGGCGCAGGAACTTGTCCTTGGTGGACTCCTCCTGCTCGATGGGGGTCACCTGCCACTCCTTGAGGTTGGCCAGTTCGGCGGCGGCCTTGATGGCGTCATCCAGATTGCCGAACTCGTCCACCAGCCCCAGGGCCTTGGCATCTTCGCCGGTCCAGACTCGGCCTTCGGCCGCTTTTTCGGCCTCTTCCGGGCTCAGACCACGACCCTTGCTGACCAGACCGATGAAGCGCTGGTAGGTATCTTCCACGCTCAGCTGGATGGCCTGACCGACGTGATCCGGCAGGGCGCGGGTCGGGCCGACGCCGACGTAATCTGTGGTGCCAACCCCGTCGGTATGGACGCCGAACTGGGCCAACGCCTTGTCGATGGTGGCAAACATGCCGAACACCCCGATGGAACCGGTGAGTGTGGTCGGGGAGGCGAAGATCTTGTCCGCATCGGCGGAGATCCAGTAGCCACCGGAGGCGGCATAGCTGCCCATGGAGACCACTACCGGTTTGCCTGCCTGTTTCAGGGCCAGCAGCTCGGCGCGGATCTGCTCGGCGGCGAAGGCGCTGCCGCCCGGACTGTCGACCCGCAGGACCACGGCTTTGACCTTGTCATCGCGGCGGGCATCGGCCAGCAGGTCGGAGAGGCTGTCGCCACCGATGGTTCCGGCAGGCTGGACGCCATCCATGATGGCGCCGCTGGCGACCACCAGACCCACCTCATCCTTGCCGCTCTGGGGATATTGTTCCGGAATGGCAGCCAGATACTCTTTCAGGCCGACCCCTTTCCAGCCGTGATCGTCAGCTTCACCCACCTCTTTAATGACCGCCTGGGTCATCTCGTCGCGGGTGGCCAGCTGATCCACCAGCCCGTTGTCGAGGGCGTAGTTGGCGGCATTGCCACCGGCCTTGCGCAGCAGCTCGAGGAAGCGATCCTTGCCCGGCGCGACCGCATCGGGTTCGATCTCCCGCTGCTCGGCTACGTCAGCCACATAGGATTGCCACAGCTGATCCAGCCAGCGCTGGTTCGCCTCTTTGCTCTCGGGGGACATCTCGTCGCGGGTATAGGGTTCGACGAAGGATTTGTAGGTGCCGACCTTGAATACATGCGGGGTGATGTTGAGCTTCTCCAGCGCCGACTTGAAGTAGGTCTGGTAGACCCCAAGCCCCTCGATCACCACGGCGCCGCTCTGGTTGAGCAGCACGTGATCGGCGTGGGCCGCCAGCAGGTATTGCCCCTGAGTGTAGAAGTCAGCCATGGCGATCACCGGTTTGCCGCTCTCCCGGAAGGAGTCGATGGCGCTCGCCACCTCCTGCAGTTTGGTGAAGTTGGCTCCCTGCAGCCCCTGGGGCTTAATCACCAGTGCCTTGATGCGCTCGTCATCCTTGGCACTCTTGATGGCCCACAGCAGGTCGGAGAGAACGATCTCGCTAGGCTGCTCGTCGCTGCTGTCCATCTGGCGCAGCAGTTGTACGGTGGGATCAGTCTGGGTGCGTTGCTCCACCAGCACGCCGTTGAGATTGAGGGTCAGCGCCCCTTCGATGGGCGCCTTGGGTGCCTCTTTCTGGCTGACGCTGAAGACGATGACCAGCACTACGATGAGAAACAGCAGATTGACCAGCATCAGCCGGGTGAAATTGAGCAGGCGCCACAGGCTGCGGAACAACCAACCCAGACCTTTGAAAATAGACATAGTCGCGTTATCGCCCTGTTAATGGGTAGAGAAGAGCCATTATTAACCAGTTGCGGGCGAAATTGCCATTTCCGACTGGCGGATCCCGCCTATCTTCGCTCAGGGCACGGCTGTTCGCTGAAAAATTGTCCAAACATTTGTTTGAAAAAGAATTTTCGATTCTTTACTCTAGCCTCAGTTTGATAACAAAAAATTAACTGGAGGCATCGTGAGCCGCTATCCGACCCTGCTGACCCCGCTCGACCTTGGTTTTACCCAGCTGCGCAACCGGGTGTTGGGCGTTGTTCCATGCACCCTGGCCTTAAAGAGGAAGGCATCATGAGTCGCTATCCCCATCTGCTGAAGCCCCTTGACCTCGGTTTTACCCAGCTGCGCAATCGCGTGTTGATGGGCTCCATGCACACCGGCCTCGAAGAGGAGAAGGGCGGTTTTGACAAGCTGGCCGCTTTTTATGCTGAGCGCGCCCGTGGTGGTGTTGGCCTTATCGTCACCGGCGGCATTGCCCCCAACTTGCGTGGTCGGCTGGTGCCTCACGGCTCGCAGCTGAGCTTTCCCTGGCAGGTGAGCAAGCACAAGAAGGTGACCAGCGCCGTACATCAGGAGGGGGGCAAGATAGCGCTGCAGATCCTCCATGCCGGTCGTTACGCCTACCATCCCTTCAGTCTGGCGCCGAGCGCCCTCAAGGCACCCATCTCCCCGTTCAAACCGCGCGCCATGAGCGAGCGGCAGATCCGCGGCACCATCCGCGACTTCGCGGCTACAGCAGCGCTGGCCAAGGCGGCTGGTTATGACGGCGTCGAGGTGATGGGCTCGGAAGGCTATCTCATCAACCAGTTCATCTGCGAGCGCACCAACAAACGCACCGATGGCTGGGGCGGCAGCAGCGAAAACCGGATGCGCTTTCCGGTGGAGATTGTCCGCGCCATCCGCGAGCGGGTCGGCACCGACTTCATCATTATCTTCCGCCTCTCCATGCTGGATCTGGTGGAGCAGGGCTCGACCCTGGAAGAGGTTATCGCCCTTGGCAAAGCGCTGGAAGCGGTGGGGGTGACCCTGATCAACACCGGCATCGGTTGGCATGAGGCGCGTATTCCCACCATCGCCACCAGCGTGCCGCGCGGCGCCTTCAGCTGGGTGACCGCTGAGCTGAAAAAACACCTCAAGGTGCCCCTCATTACCACCAACCGTATCAACACCCCGGAGGTGGCCGAGCGGATTCTGGCGGGTGGCGAGGCGGATATGGTCTCCATGGCGCGCCCCTTCCTGGCTGATCCCGAGTTTGTCATCAAGGCGGCCGAGAACCGTGCGGACGAGATCAACACCTGCATCGCCTGCAATCAGGCTTGCCTCGACCATGTGTTCAAGCAGAAGCGCGCCTCCTGTCTGGTCAATCCCCGCGCCTGCTTCGAGACCGAGCTGACCTTTGGCCGCGTGCCCCAGCCCAAGAAGCTGGCGGTGGTGGGGGCGGGCCCGGCCGGGCTGGCATTTGCCTGCTACGCTGCCGAGCGCGGTCATCAGGTGAGCCTGTTCGATCAGGCCAGCGAAATCGGCGGCCAGTTCAACTTCGCAAAGCAGATCCCGGGCAAGGAGGAGTTTCACGAAACCCTGCGCTATTTCGCCAAACGGCTGGAGAAGTGCGGCGTCGAGCTCTATCTCGGCCAGCGCCAGAGTGCCGAGAGCCTGCTCGGCGGCGGTTTTGACGAGGTGATCCTCGCAACCGGTATTCGTCCGCGCACCCCCAATATTCCGGGCATCGAACATCCCAAGGTGATGAGTTATCTCGATGTATTGCGGGATCACAAACCGGTCGGCCAGAAGGTGGCGGTGATCGGTGCCGGCGGCATCGGCTTCGATGTAGCTGAGTATCTAGTTGAGAAAAAGGTGGAGATGGATGCCGATGGGCACCGTGATCACTGGCTCAAGGAGTGGGGCATCGACAAACAGCTTGGCGAGCGCGGTGGCCTCACGGCTCCTGAAATCGACGCCCCCGAGCGCCAGATCTGGCTGCTCCAGCGCAAGGAGAGCAAGGTGGGTGACGGACTTGGCAAGACCACCGGCTGGATCCATCGTACCGTGCTCAAGAACCGCAAGGTGCAGATGCTCTCCGGGGTGCAATATCTGGGGATCGATGACGAGGGCTTACACATTCAGGTGGGCGAGTCCAAGCAGTGTCTGCCGGTGGATCAGGTGATCGTCTGCGCCGGGCAGGAGCCCCTTAAAGAACTGCAGGCCGGGTTGCAGGCGGCAGGCAAGCCGGTGCATATCATCGGCGGAGCCGACGTGGCTGCCGAGCTGGATGCCAAGCGCGCCATCCGGCAAGGGGCCGAGCTGGCTGCGATCATCTAGCCAGCTGTGCCATCCTGCCCTTTATAGTGCGATAAACCCCTGAGCCTCAGGGGTTTTCTTCATTCGGTGCTGTGCTAAGGTAGCGCCATCATTGCCCCAGAGAAGGAATTGCCCATGGATGCCCTCACCCTGTTGCTCAATCGCCACTCCTGTGGCCGTCTCACCGATCCCGCTCCTGCTGGCGAGGTACTCGACAATATTTTGAAAGCGGGGCTGCGCGCGCCGGATCATGGCACCCTGACTCCCTGGCAGTTCATTCTGTTTGAAGGGGAAGGCCGCGAGCGGCTGGGCAAGCTGCTGGCCGAGGTGGCCCGTGCCCGCGGCGAGGATGAAGAGAGCATCAAGAAGTGCAGCGAGGCGCCGCTGCGGGCACCGCTAGTCATCGCGGTGGCAACCCGTTATCAGGATCACCCCAAGGTGCCGAAACTGGAGCAGGAGCTCTCTGCCGGTTGTGCCCTGATGGCGATGCAGATGGCGGCGCAGGCGCAGGGTTTCAACGGTATTTGGCGCTCCGGCTGGTTTATCTTCGATGAGCAGATCAACAAGGGATTGGGACTGGCGGCAGAGGATCAGCTGGTGGGTTTCCTCTATCTCGGTACCCCCATGCTGGAAGCGCGTAAACTGCGCGAGCTGCCGCTCGATGAGTTTGTCCGCCGTTTCTGACTTTTCGGCCACGTTGCGGTTGAGAGAAGTAAAGCCTCGAGAAATCGGGGCTTTTCTGTTTAACCGTGAATAGTAACCAGAGAAATTGGGGAAAATAAATGGCTCAAAGAGGCTTCGCGCGCCATAGCAGGTAATTATTTAAATAGTGCGATGTACCTCGCAATCCTGTTGTATTTCACTATGTAAAACGTTTGCGCATTCGCTAATATCTCCCTGCCAGTTTAGAAGGGCACTCCTTCTAATTTTTCTGCGATGAGAGTCGCAATTCCGTAGCACCTTTTAACAGCCCAACGTCTTCGTGACATTGGGCTTTATTTTTTATGGGGTGTCAGGGTTGTTGTGAGTTGATGGCGGCATCAAGATGCAGCCAGGTTGGCAGCCTTATACCCTGTTTTTGGCTGGCAGGATCCGGGCTGGGTTGCCGACAACCCGAGTACCGGCCGGTACATTTTTGGTGACTACGGCACCCGCGCCGACGATCGCCTCCCGCCCTATGGTGACGCCGGGCAGCAAGATGGCGCCGCCCCCAATCCAGACCTTGTCTTCAATGGTGACCGGCAGCGCCGTCTCTGTTCCCTGAATCCGTTCGTCGGCCTCCAGCGCATGGGCTGCGGTATAGATCTGCACGTTTGGCCCAATCATCACATGGGCGCCGATGCGAATGGGGGCATTGTCCAGCAGGGTCGCCCCTATATTGATGTAGGAGTCCTTGCCCAGGTGGATGTGGCGGCCATAGGTGCAGTAGAGGGGCGGGCAGATAAAGGCATTCTCTGCCAGTTCGCCAATCAGCTCCGCCAACAGCGCCCGCTGCTCAGCCTCATCTTCCGCCTGATTGAAACGGCGATAGCGCCGTGCTGCCTCCCGGCGCAACTGGGCCAGCTCGGGTGCCATGCAGTTGTACGGTTGGCTGTTAATCATCTTCTGGTATTCGCTCATGGCAGGGCCTCAATGATGTGGAAGAACGATGTTAATCCCTCATTGGCCAGAGAAGCGTGAACCGTCCCCCAGAGTAGGAAAGGGGGGAGAAACAACAAGAGCACCCGTGGGTGCTCTTGTTTAATAAAGATGCTGACTTGCCGCCTTGAGAGCGGGAGCTATGTTTAGCCGTGCTTGCGGCCGGAGAGGCGGCACCACTCTTCCTTGACGGCGGTCGGGTCCATATCGAACCACTGGCCGTAGATAGTTTCCAGCTCCGGGGCCTGGCTCTCCAGCACGCCGGAGAGGGCCATCAGGCTGCCCGGCTTGCCGTGGCCGGCGATCAGAGGTGCCAGTTCGCGCAGCGGGCCGGCCAGGATGTTGGCGACCACCACATCCGCTTCGACATCTTGTGGCTGGTCGGCCGGCAGATAGAGCTCAATCTGGTCGGCGACACCGTTGCGCGTGGCGTTGTCGCGGCTGGCCTGAATGGCCTGCGGGTCGATGTCGATGCCGATAACGCGGGCAGCACCCAGTTTCAGGGCGGCGATGCCGAGAATGCCGGAGCCGCAACCAAAATCGACCACGGTTTTACCGGTCAGATCCAGCCCGTCTAGCCACTGCAGGCAAAGCGCGGTGGTGGGGTGGGTACCGGTACCGAAGGCCAGACCCGGATCCAGCATGACGTTGACCGCATCGGGGTTCGGCACATCGCGCCAGCTCGGGCAGATCCAGAGGCGCTCGCCAAACTGCATCGGGTGGAAGTGATCCATCCACTCGCGCACCCAGTCCTTGTCCTCCAGCTGCTCGACCTTGTAGCCGACGTTTTCGCCGAAGATCTGCTGAAAGAAGGCGATGGTGGGAGCCGGGTCGGTTTCGGCATCGAACAGACCCATCACTTCGGTCTCGCCCCAGAGCGGGGTTTCACCGGGCATGGGTTCGTAGACGGGCACATCCTTGGCATCCATAAAGGTCACCGCCTGGGCTCCACGCCCCAGCAGCATGTTGCTCACCTTGTCTGCGGTCTTGGCAGTGGCGTTGATTCGAATTTGTATCCAGGGCATGGCGTCGACTCTTCATAAATGTGAAACCGCGAGATTCTACCATCATGGGGCAGTGCTGTCGTGGTTTGCCCATGACGTGGAGGGATACGGGGGCTTTTGCCGGATTGGCACGGTTCCTGTATTGCACTATGCAGGCGAAGACGACCGGTTTTCGCTGAACGCTTTGCTCAAGTTCCGTCATCTTTCACTGCCACCCTCGGGTGGCATTTTTTTATCTGCACTTCTTTGCTTGGTAAACAGTCTGCCAGACAAAAAAAGAGCAAGGTCGGCACCTTGCTCAAGGACGGGCTGACGCCGTTTTTGCGCATTCATGCTGCTGTTGGCACGCCAGATGCAAAGACTTATATGTCCTGCATAAGGATATGTGTGTGATTGTTACCCCAATGTTCAGGTATTCAGGCCATTTCTCGCGAAATGGCCTCTTTTTTGGCTGATTGTCGGACGTTGGCCTGCCACAGGCAGTCATGAGTGCCGCTGGTTGTGCCCGTTTGGGGCATCTCCTTGGTGAACTTATCCCATCATGGTGCGTTTGAGGGCTTAGTTGGCAAAGCCGCTCATGTCGATCACCAGCTTGCCTACCATGCGTCCCGCTTCCACCTCGGCATGGGCCTGAGCCAGCGTGACCGGGGTCAGTGACGTGATGGTTCTGGTCAGGGTGGTCTGCAATACCCCTTCATCGACCAGTGACGCCACCCGGCCGAGCAGGCGGTGCTGCTCGATCATGTCCGGCGTCTGGAACAGGGATCGGGTGAACATGAACTCCTGGCTGAAGGTGACACTCTTGCTCTTGAGCAGGGAGAGATCCCACGGCTCGCTCGATTCGGCGATGGTGCAGATATGGCCAAACGGGCGGATCAGCCCTGCCATGGTGGCCCAGTGCTCGGCGGTGGCGTTGGTGCAGAAGATGGCATCGACCTGAGTGATGCCAAGGGCGGTCAGCTCCTCCTGCAACTTGTGGTGGTTCACAACCTGATGGGCGCCCATTTCGAGGCACCATTCGCGGCTCTCGGGGCGGGAGGCGGTAGCAATCACCTCCATTCCGGTGAGCTGGCGAGCCAGCTGGATGGCTATGGAGCCCACGCCACCGGCGCCGCCGATGATCAGCAGTTTGCCACGGCTCTCGCGGGTGAGGGCGAAGCGCTCGAACAGGGTCTCCCAGGCGGTGATGGCGGTGAGCGGCAGGGCGGCGGCTTCCACATCGCTCAAGGTGGTGGGGGCGATGGCGGCGATGCGCTCATCCACCAGTTGCAGGGCGCTGTTGCTGCCCGGACGGCTGATATCGCCGGCATACCAGACCCGGTCGCCCGCCTTGAACAGGGTGACTTCGCTGCCGGTGGCGATCACTTCCCCCACCGCATCCCAGCCCAGTACCCGGGGCGAGCTTTCAATTTTGGCCTTGGGGGAACGCACCTTGGTATCCACCGGATTGACGGAGGTGGCGGTGACCCGTACCAGCAGATCCCGCGGGCCCGGAACCGGATCGGGCAGGTTGGCGGCGATGAAGCAGTCGGGGTGATCGCTTGGCAGATAGTGAGTCAGGGCAATGGCTTTCATGGTTTTTCCTTTCAAATCGCTGTGTTCGGGATTGCCACTCACTCTAGTCTGGTTGATTATCAAGATTAAGATGGGTAATCGGTAAAGACTGTTTGAATATATGAACAATGTCGATCTGGAGTTGATGGGACTGTTTGCCACCGTGGTGGAGCAGGGAAGTTTTACCCGGGCTGCCGAGCTGCTCGGTATGCCCAAGTCATCGGTGAGCCAGAAGATCTCGCGGCTCGAATCCCAGCTCGGGGTGCGGCTGTTGCAGCGCACCACCCGCAGGTTGAGCCTGACCCCGCAGGGGGAACTCTATGTGGAGCACTGTCAGGGACTGCTGGCACTGGCCCGCAGCGCCAATCTGGCGATGGCGCGGCTGCGCTCGGCCCCGGCAGGGCGGGTGCGGATCACTGCCCCCGAGGCGACCGGCACCCTGCTGCTTGGCCGGATCCTCGCCGAGTTTCGTGCCCTCTATCCCGAAGTGGTGCTGGAACTGACCCTGAGTGACGAACAGCTCGATCTGGTGGGGGAAGGTTATGATTTGGCGCTGCGGGCGGCGCCGCTGAAAGACTCCAGCCTCATCTGTCGGCGTATCGGTGATGTGGCGCGCCATCTGGTGGCGGCGCCCGCCTATCTCGCGGCCCACGGCATGCCACAACAGTTGAGCGAGCTGGGTCGTTATGCCTGTCTGGTGCACTCGGCCATGCCGGTGTGGCCATTGCAGGAGGGGGGCTGGCGGCCACAGGTGGCCTGTGTCAGCAACAGCTTGCTGGCGCTGCGGGAGATGGCGCTTCATGACGGGGGGATTGCCCTGTTGCCCCACCATGTCTGTGAAGGGGATTTGGCGGCGGGGCGGCTGCAGAAGGTGTTGCCGGATCAGCCCATTCCGGCCAACCCGTTCTACCTAATCTATCCGAGTCGGGAGCATCTGGCCCCCGCTCTGCGCACCCTGATGGATTTCGTGGCCGAGCGGTTGCCGTTTGCCTGAGTTACCAGCTGCTCTGGCTGGCCGACTCCTGATTGGGTTTGAGGCCGAGGGGGACCGACTGGCGCTCCGCCAGCATGCGGATCTGCCCTTCAATCAGGCTGGCGCTGGGGCCCAGCACCAGCACCAGCTGGTGCTCGTTGAGCTGGATCCAGGAGAGGCAGCCCAGGCCCAGCAGGCGGGATTCATCCACCAGTGAAATATCGCGCACCCGCAGGCTGAGGCGGGTGATACAGACGCTCATCGCCACCAGATTGTCCATCCCGCCCAGCACCTTGAGGTACTGGATCGCCAGCATCTGCGGGTCTGAGGGGGCAACGCTGGCAAGGCGCGGATGCTCCACCGCGATGGGCTTGCTCGGCATGCTGAGGGGGGCACGCTCCAGCAGTTGGTAAAAGAGCAGGGTGTAGGCGACGAAGAACAGGATACCGACCGGGATGAGCCAGAAGCTGTGCTCCCCTGCCTGATAGCTCAGCACCAGATCCAGCAGACCGGCGGAGAAGTAACTGCCCACCTTGATCCCCAGCCCGCTGCAGACCGCCAGCGACAGTCCGGTCAGCAGGGCGTGGGCGAGAAACAGCCAGGGGGCGGTAAAGGCGAACAGAAATTCGATAGGTTCAGTGATACCCACCAGTGCCGAGGTGAGCGCCAGGGTGAGCAGCAGCCCGCCCTGCGGCAGCCGCTGCATCCGCTGGCGGTGCAGCCAGATGGCAAAACAGGCACCCGGCAGGCCGAACATGATGATGGGGTAGAGACCGGCCACATACCCTTCATGAAGGGGCTGGGCGGTGGCCAGCGCCTGCAGGTTGCTCTCGCCAAGGCCGATGACGCTACCCAATACCTGATGGAGCCCGAGCGGGATCAGCAAGCGGTTGAGGGTGCCGTAGCAGAAGGCGCCAAACGGCGTGGTAAGCAGCTCAGAGGTGAGCAGGGTCAGCCCGCGCTCCAGTGGCGGCCACAGCAGCGAGAGGGGGATGGCGATCAGCAGGCAGGCCAAGGCCGACACCAGCAGGCTGGGAAACTCCCCCTTGGCGATCTGCAGCCAGCGGGGCAGGGTTTGCTGGTGTACCCAGGGGTAGATGATGGCGGTGGTAAGCCCCGCCAGCAGGCCGCAGATCATGTCGGCGTGCAGGTTGGGGGCTAGCGTATTGAAAGCTGTGCTGAGCAGCAGGAAGTTGACCGCACCCGCCAGCGTCTGCCCGCCCAGCTCTTTCCGACTCAGGCCAAAGGCGATCGCCACCGCATAGATAAGCGGCATCTGGCTGAAGATCGCCTGACCGGTGAGGGAGAGCACCGCCAAATCGAGCACGTCGGGTTGCCCAAGCCGGTAGATCAGCGCCGCCATCGGCAGGATGGAGACGGGCAGCAGCAGGGCATAACCGAGCCGCTGCAGGGCTTGAGTAACGACTTGTCGAGTGGCTTTAACGGGCATACAGCGGCTACGTTCTGTGACTTGGCGCACAGTTTAACCGGAAAACACCTATTTGGGGATAGTTTTGGAACCCCTAATTTATATTTTTATTATTTCTGCCCGAAAAGCTCGCGCACTTCCCGCGAGGGCGGTGCCGTCAGCAGGCTGACCGCGATAAAGACCACCAGCGCCAGCGTGAGGCTTGGCACGATGGCGTGCAGGCCAGCCAGCTTGATCCCCCACTGACTGAGTACCCCATAGCTGACGATGCCGCTGACCATGCTGGCCAGTGCGCCCGGGCCGTTGGCCCGCGACCAGTAGAGACCGAGCACCAGTGGCCAGAGGAACACCGCCTGCAGACCGCCAAAGGCGAGCAGGTTGAGCCAGATGATCATCTCAGGCGGTTGCAGCGCCGCCAGCAGCACCAGGGTGCCCAAGATCAGGGTGCAGAGCAGGGAGAGGCGCGGAATGCGCACTTCCAGCTTCTCCTGCTTTGGACTCAGATAGTTGAGATAGAGATCCTTCACCAGAGTGGCGGAAGCCTGGATCAGCTGGGAGTCGATGGTGGACATGATGGCCGCCATCGGCGCCGCCAGAAAGACCCCGGCCAGCCAGGGGGGCAGCACTTCCATCATCAAGGAGGGCATGATCTTGTCCGGGCTGTCCATGCCCGGCAGGATGGCGCGGCCAAGGGCACCCGCCAGATGCATGCCGAACATCAGCAGGGCGCTGACTACTGTGCCGATCAGAATGCCGCGATGGAGCGCCTTGCTGTCGCGATAGCCAAAGCAGCGCAGCGCCGAGTGGGGTAGCCCCACCACCCCGACACAGACCAGGATCCAGAAGCTCAGCATAAAGGGCTGGGTCAGCATGTCGCCGGCCCCTTGCGGGCTTACCAGCTTGGGATCGATCTCCCTGAGCTGGTGGATAAGGTTCGGCAGCCCGTCACCGGCAATCAGAATTCCCGCCAGCAAGGCGCCGGTGCCGATCAGCATGATGATCCCCTGCAGGGCATCGGTCATCACCACGGCGCGAAAGCCGCCGATGATGGTGTAGAGCAGTACGCAGCTGGCAAACAGCATCAAGCCCTGCTGGTAGGAGAGGCCGGTAGCGGTCTCCAGCAGGCGAGCGCCGCCGATAAACTGTACCACCATGGTCGCGATAAAGGCGAGGATGATAGTAATGGAGCCGAGGATCACCACCGCCTTGCTCTGGTAGCGGGCCCACAGCATATCGTTGATGGTCACCGCATTGACTCGGCGGGCGATGATGGCGAACTTCTTGCCCAGTACCCCCAGAGTTAGCCAGACGGTGGGCAGCTGGATCATCGCCAGCAACACCCAGCCCAGACCGATCTTGTAGGCCGCGCCCGGTCCGCCGATAAAGGAGGAGGCCGAGGTGTAGGTGGCCACTAGCGTCATCGCCAGCACCAGCCCGCCCATGCTGCGGTTGCCAATGAAGTACTCCTGCACGAAGTTGCCTTGCGCGCGATGGCGACTGGCCCAAAAACCGACCCCCAGCACCAGCACCAGATAGATGACGAGCGGCAGCATCAACTCAAGATTCATGGGGTGACTCCTTGCCGGAAGGGGAGTGGGTATCGAGGGGGATCTCCACAAACAGCCGGTTCACCATCAGGGCGCAGAGCAGAATGAACAGCAGCGGCATCACCATGCAACTGAGCAGGAACCACAGCGGCAGCCCCCACAACTCCAGCTGGAGCGGGATAAAATAGGCGGTGCCATACCAGGCAAAGAAGTAGAGCAGGGTCAGCAGCAGGCAGAAAGCTGCTTCCCGGCGGGCGAGAGCAAAACGGTTCACCTTGGCCTCCGACAAATTTGAGGGGCGCAAGGATAACAAAAAAGGACCATGTCGCCATGGCCCTTTTTCAGCAGAGGCTCCTTGCGGAGCAGACTCCCATCGGTAGTCCGGTCTCTATCAGCGATCCTTACAGACCCAACTTCTTGTGCAGGTAGTGGATATTGGTGCCACCGTGCTGGAAGTTTTCGTCTTTCATGATCTCTTTTTGCAGCGGTACGTTGGTCTTGATCCCTTCCACCACCAGCTCGTCCAGTGCATGGCGCATGCGGGCGATGGCAATGTCACGATTCTCGCCGTAGCAGATCAGCTTGCCGATCATCGAATCGTAGTGGGGAGGTACCTTGTAACCTGCATAGATGTGGGAGTCCCAACGCACGCCCAGACCACCCGGCGCGTGGAAGCGCTGCACCAGACCCGGAGAGGGCATGAAGGTGGCCGGATCTTCGGCGTTGATCCGGCACTCGATGGCATGACCACGGATGCGGATATCCTGCTGGGTGATCGACAGGGGCTGACCGGCGGCGATGCGCAGCTGCTCCTTGATCAGATCGATACCGGTAACCATCTCGGTGACCGGATGCTCAACCTGAATACGGGTGTTCATTTCGATGAAATAGAACTCGCCGTTCTCGTACAGGAACTCGAAAGTACCCGCACCGCGGTAGCCGATCTCGATACAGGCGCGCACACAGCGCTCACCGATGAACTTGCGCATTTCGGCGGTGATGCCGGGTGCCGGCGCCTCTTCCACCACTTTCTGGTGGCGACGCTGCATGGAGCAGTCACGCTCGCCCAGATAGAGGGCGTTGCCCTGGCCGTCTGCCAACACCTGAATTTCGATGTGGCGCGGGTTTTCCAGGTACTTCTCCATGTAGACCATGTCGTTCTTGAAGAACTGGCCTGCTTCGGATTTGGTCAGCGCGATGGCGCCCGCCAGTTCCGCTTCATTGCGCACCACGCGCATACCGCGACCACCACCGCCACCGGCGGCCTTGATGATCACCGGATAGCCGATGCGCTTGGCAATGGCGGCGTTGTGCTTGGCGTCGTTGTCGACGGGGCCGTCAGAGCCCGGTACACACGGTACGCCTGCTTTCTTCATCGCTTCGATGGCGGAGACCTTGTCACCCATCAGGCGAATGGTCTCGGCGCGCGGGCCGATGAAGATGAAGCCGGATTTTTCGACCACTTCGGCGAAATCGGCGTTCTCGGAGAGGAAGCCGTAACCCGGGTGGATGGCCACGGCACCGGTTACCTCGGCGGCGGCGATGATGGCCGGGACGTTGAGGTAGGATTCAGTACTGGCCGGTCTGCCGATACAGATGGATTCGTCGGCCAGCAGCACATGCTTGAGCTCCCGGTCGGCGGTGGAGTGAACGGCCACTGTCTTGATCCCGAGCTCTTTACAGGCGCGCAGGATCCGCAGGGCAATTTCACCGCGGTTGGCGATGACTACTTTGTCCAACATGGGTGGCGATTTCCCTTATTCGATGATGAACAGCGGCTCGTCAAATTCGACGGCCTGACCATTTTCAACCAGGATCGCTTTGATCACACCGGCCTTGTCAGACTCGATTTGGTTCATCATTTTCATGGCTTCGACGATGCACAGGGTGTCGCCGACATTGACTTGCTGACCCACTTCCGCGAACGGCTTGGCATCCGGGCTGGAGGAACGGTAGAAGGAGCCAACCATCGGGGAGCGCATCAGGTGACCGCTCGGGGCGGCATCGGCGGCGGGTGCAGCGGCAACCGGGGCGGCAGCGGCAGGTGCGGCAACCGGAGCGGCTTGCTGCATCATCATCTGCGGCATGGCGGTGGTCACCTGACCGGAGAAGTTGCGGCTGATGCGAACGGACTCTTCACCTTCGGAGATCTCCAGTTCGGCGATGCCGGACTCTTCAACCAGTTCAATCAGCTTCTTGATTTTGCGGATATCCATTAGCATTCTCTTTCTTCTTTATCTGATCAGTGATTATCAAGCCGCGCGCAGATGGTGCACGGCCGCGGTTAAAGCGAATTGGTAGCCATCGGCCCCCAGACCACAAATGACCCCTTTGGCGACATCAGACAGATAGGAGTGATGACGGAACGGCTCCCTGGCATGGACGTTTGACAGGTGAACCTCGATAAAAGGGATGGCGACACCCAGCAGCGCATCGCGAATGGCGACGCTGGTGTGGGTGAAGGCGGCTGGATTGATGATGATAAAATCCACCTGGCCCATGGCCTGATGGATGCGGCCGACCAACTCATGTTCGGCATTGGATTGCAGATGTTCCAGAGTGACACCGAGTTCGCTGGCGTTAAGCTTCAGATCGGCGACGATCTCATCAAGCGTCTTGCTGCCGTAGATACCCGGTTCCCGTTTGCCCAGCAGATTCAGGTTTGGTCCGTTGAGCAGGAGAATTCGGTGATTTTGCGACATATTGAGTACATCCTCGATGATAATGCTGCTATCTATCAGCTATCTTGTGGACTACCAGAAATCTAGCCATTTTCTGCGCAAATCGGTGTGCCCTGGCACACAGATTTCGCAATTATATTGATTTCGTGAAAATTAGCAGCATTTTACTGGTCTAATCTCTACATCTGGCTATTTATTGCACATTTTGGTCGGCAAGGCTCCGTAGCTACCGCCTTGCTGTTTGCTGGCGGATGAGAAACGACAAAGCCGGCACAAGGCCGGCTTTGTTGAGCAACAAACGAAGCGGGATCAGGCTGCTTCCGACTTCTCGCGGATGAGTTTGTCTACTACCCCCGGATCCGCCAGGGTGGAGATATCCCCCAAGCTGTCGGTCTCGCCGGTGGCGATCTTGCGCAGAATTCGCCGCATGATCTTGCCGGAACGGGTCTTCGGCAGCCCCTCCGCCCAGTGAATGACATCTGGCGTAGCGATGGCGCCAATCTCCTTGCGCACCCACTCCTTCACCTCTTTGTGCAGCTCGCGGCTCGGCTCTTCCCCGGCGATCAGGGTGACATAGGCATAGATGCCCTGACCCTTGATCTCGTGAGGAACCCCCACCACCGCCGCTTCAGCGATCTTGGGATGGGCCACCAGCGCCGATTCAATTTCGGCGGTACCCATGCGGTGGCCGGAGACGTTCAGTACATCATCCACCCGACCGGTGATCCAGTAGTAGCCGTCCTCGTCGCGACGGGCACCGTCGCCGGTGAAGTAGCGGCCCGGGAAGGTGGAGAAGTAGGTCTGCTCGAAGCGCTCGTGATCGCCGAATACGGTGCGCATCTGGCCCGGCCAGGAGTCGGTGATCACCAGGTTGCCCTCGGTAGCCCCCTCCAGCGGTTCGCCCATGTTGTCGACCAGCGCCGGTTGCACCCCGAAGAAGGGTTTGGTGGCAGAGCCGGGTTTCAGGTCGGTGACGCCGGGCAGCGGCGTAATCAGGATGCCGCCGGTTTCGGTTTGCCACCAGGTATCGACAATGGGGCAGCGCTCGTCACCAATGGTGCGGTAGTACCACTCCCAGGCTTCTGGGTTGATGGGTTCACCCACCGAACCCATGATGCGCAGGCTCTGGCGTGACGTGCCGGTGACCGCTTCGTTACCCTTGGCCATCAGGGCGCGGATGGCGGTAGGGGCGGTATAGAGGATGGTGACCTGGTGCTTGTCCACCACCTGACTCATGCGGTTGGTGGCCGGGTAGTTGGGCACCCCTTCGAACATGATGGTGGTGGCGCCGTTGGCAAGCGGCCCGTAGACCAGATAGGAGTGACCGGTAACCCAGCCCACATCGGCGGTACACCAGTAGATATCCTCTTCGTGGTAGTCGAACACATATTTGAAGGTGAGGGTGGCATACACCAGATAGCCGCCGGTGGTGTGCAGCACCCCCTTGGGTTTGCCGGTGGAGCCGGAGGTATAGAGGATAAAGAGCGGATCTTCGGCGTTCATCGCCTCGGGCGGGCAGTCGCTGCTGACGGTGGCGGTCGCTTCGTGCCACCAGATGTCGCGGTGGTTGTGCCAGGCGACATTGCCGCCTGTGCGCTTGAGCACGATCACCTTGTTGACCTGGGTTTCCGGGTTGGTGAGCGCTTCATCCACATTCTTCTTGAGCGGCACCGGACGGCCTCCACGCAGCCCCTCGTCGGCGGTGATCACGATGCGCGAGCCCGAGTCGATGATGCGACCAGCCAGCGCTTCCGGCGAGAAGCCGCCGAATACGATGCTGTGTACCGCGCCGATGCGGGTACAGGCCAGCATGGCGATGGCGGCTTCGGGCACCATCGGCATATAGAGGCAGACCACATCGCCGCGGTGTACCCCTTGTGCTTTCAAGACGTTGGCAAACTTGCACACTTCGCTGTGCAACTCGCGGTAAGTGAGTTTGCGATCTTCGGCAGGGTTGTCCCCTTCCCAGATGATGGCGACCTTGTCACCTCGTTCGGCGAGATGGCGATCGAGACAGTTGGCCGAGACGTTAAGCTGGCCATCTTCAAACCATTTGATGGAGACATGGCCCGGATCGTAGGAGGTGTTCTTGACCTTGGTATAGGGTTTCATCCAGTCGAGAATTTTTCCCTGCTCTCCCCAGAAGGTATCGGGATCCTCGACGGAGGCCTGATACATGGCGGCGTAGTCGCCCTTGTCTAGCAGTGCATTGCTGCTGATGTGGGGTTTGACCGGGTAGACCTTGCTCTCGCTCATCTGTCACTCCTTTGAATCGATCTTTTAATGGTTTCTTAACAACTTATACCTTTGGTGGCGGGGGGCAATTAGACTTTTGGATAGGCGGCAACAGTTGGTTACAGGACAAAGAGTGACAATTAATCGGTGGTTGAGTAAAAGGGGGCCTTGTCGATTAATTGGAGGTCATGATGTTTTCTCTGTTGCTCTGTGCATCCCTTTGGCAGTTTGATGCGCCAGTGCCCGCTGGCGAACCTCCGAAAGAGTTTGCGATCACCCATCAGGAGGCCTCACCTGCGCTGCGGGATCGGGTGGCTGATCAGCTTGGTCATGCATGGCAGGCCAAAGAGCCCGGTACCAGACTCACCTTCAGCGAGCCAGCTCCCCGTTATGCTGGCGAATCACCGCTGACGCGCATGCTCAATGAGCGTGATGATGGTTGGGAATCCCGCTTGCAGATCGAGTGGTAATCCGGTCGGCAGCCAGGAGGCGGATGCCTCCCGGCTGGTGATGATGATTGCCTGCCGCTATCAGACGTAGCGTTGATGCAGGCGATCTCCCATATGTTCGACATGCAGTGGTTTGCTGAACAGATAACCCTGTCCTTCGCCGCAGTTGAGTGACTGCAGAAAGGCGTGTTGTGCCTTGGTTTCAATCCCTTCGGCGGTGACCTCCATATCCAGACTGTCGGCCAGATTGATGATGGTGCGGCAGAGCTCCCGACTGTTCTTGTCTTCCGGTAATGCCTGCACAAACGCCCGGTCTATCTTGATGCGATCGATCGGCAGGGTCTTGAGCAGACTCAGTGACGAGAAGCCGGTACCAAAGTCATCGATGGCAATCTGCACGCCGAGATTTTTCAGGCGGGTAAAGAGATCCAGACTCTGTTCGACCCGCTGGATGATGCTCTCAGTCACTTCAATCTCCAGCCGTTCTGGCGGAAATCCGGTCTCGGCCAGAATAGCGGCGACCCGTTCAACGTAGCCCGGGGAGCGCATCTCCCGCACCGACACATTGACCGACAAGCGGGGCACCGGCAGTCCGGCGGCCAGCCAGTTTTGTCCCTGCTCGCAGGCGTTGCGCATCACCCATTCCCCAATTTTCTCTATCAGGCCGCACTCCTCTGCCACCGGAATAAAGCGGGTCGGCGCTATCATCCCCTCATTGGGATGCTGCCAGCGCAGCAGGGCTTCCAGTCCGCTCAGGTGGCCGTTGGCCAGATTGGTCATGGGTTGATAGAAAATGCAGAGCTGTTCGAGCTCAAGGGCCTTGAGCAGACCCTGCTCAATCTGCATCCGCTCGCGGGCTCGAGCCGCCATGCAGGGGGTATAGAACTGGAATCCGTTGCGCCCCTGACTTTTCGCCTCGTACATGGCGCTGTCGGCGGCGCTGACCAGGGTTTCCGGGCTGTCTGCATGATCCGGATAGATGGCAATACCGATACTTGCCGAGATCGCCACCAGCTCATGGGCCAGCTCAACCGGTTCACGCAACACGGTCAGCAGGGTATTGGCCAGGGTTGCCAGCTCGTCAGGCTCCTCCAGATAGGGGATCAGCACCAGAAACTCGTCTCCCCCGAGGCGGGTCGCCAGATCGTTGTGTTGCAGGCAGCCGCGGATCCGCTCTGCCAGCCGCTTGAGCAGCTCATCGCCGACCCCGTGGCCCAGGCTGTCGTTGATCAGCTTGAAGCCATCCAGATCGATAAAGAGCAGCCCCAACCGTTTGCGATTGAGCTGCGCAGTTTTCAGCTCAAGGGCCAGCCGCTCCTGCAACAGATGACGATTGCCCAGCTCGGTCAGGGGATCGTGATAGGCAAGGTGATTCAGTTCGGCCTCCACCTTGCGAATGGCGCTGATGTCGGAGAGGGCGATCACATAGTGAGTAGTGTTGTTGAAGTTGTCATAGACAGCGCTGATCTGCTGCCAGGAGGAGAAGTAGCTGCCATCCTTGCGCAGACAAACCATCTCGCCATGCCAGGCGTTGTTGCCGGGGCGCAGGTGATACCAGGGATAGTCGAGGTCGGTGTAGCGCCTGGGATGCATGATGATATCCGGGGTACGGCCTATCACCTCCTCGGCATTGTATTGGGTCAGCATGGTGAAGGCCGGGTTGACCGACAGAATATGGTGCTCGCTGTCGAGGATGATGATCCCCTCGGCTGTGGTATCGAATACCACGTTGGCCTGATGGAGTCGCTCCTCCTGACGGCGGCGGGCGGTGGCATTGTGAATGACTCCCATGACCCGGTGGCCGACCGACTCGGTGGCGGGGACATGGTCGGCATGAATATCGACCCAGTGGCGCTCGTTGAGAGCGGTGAGGTAGCTCAGGGTGAGATGGATGGGGTCATGACTTTGCAGGGCGGCCTTGAGCTGGCTGCCGGATTCCGGTTCAAAACAGTCGACGAACGCTTGCAGCCCACCGTGGAACTGGTTGGCCTCGATGCCCAGCAGCGGCTCAATCTGGCCGTCGAACAGCAATCTGTCCTCCGCCACGTGCCACTCCCACACCCCGATTTGGGCCGCTCGCATTGCCAGTTGCAGCCGTTGTTCGGTTTCGTACTGCTCGGTGATGTCCCGCACGATGGCGAGGATGCCGTTCAGCTCTCCCTTCTCATCACGCATCGGGCTGTAGGTGGCCTGAAAGCGGCGTGAGCTGTTGTCGTACGCCGCGGTTTGGCCCGTGATGGCGATATCTACGTAGGGCATGCCGCTACGCATGATCTGCTGAAACATGGGCTCCAGGGTCGGGGCCAGCTTGGGAACCACCTCTCTGAGGTGCTTGCCCTGATGCTCCTCGATGCTTTTGCCATTGATGTCGGCCAGCACCTGATTGACTTTACGGTAGCGAAATTCGCAGTCAAAGACGCCGATGCCCAGAGGGGCATTATCCATCAGCTGTTCCAGGACGGTGTGATCTGACAGCTGGGTCAACATTGCCTCGGTGTCGGCGTTGAAAAGCTTCCCATCCATGATGACCTCGGCATTGATTGTTTTATCACTTGCATCAGTTGTCAGTATGGCACGAACTGTTTGGCCGGGAGTCAAGCGGAGTTATCTGGTTGTTTTGACGGCAAGAATAGGCAGAAAAACCTGATAAAAAGGATGGAAAAAGGGGGCGAGTGGTTATCCCTTCTGGCGACCAAACGCCTGAATGCCGCGCACCAGTACGAGCCAGCCGAGCAGATGGAACGGGAGGGCAAGCAGATAGAGCAGCAGGAAGTGCGACTCGCTGCCGCTGCTGTTGATGAAGTCTATCCAGGCGGCCAGTAGCGCCAGCATGCCGGCAATCTGGAAGCGGCGGCGCAACACCACCTCGACGCCGAGATTGGCAAGGTAGAGGGTGAGCAGGATGCCGGCAAAGCCGGTGAGCTGGGCGGTGCCGTAGAGCTCGCGATCAGGGTTGAACAGCAGCGCGATCAGGGGAGTAATGCCCTGATCCAGCGGGATCAGGGCCAGCAGCCAGCATGCAATCAGAAGCAGGGCTGTCTTCATCGCGGGCTCAGTCGGCGGACGGTGCCGGTTTGACCAGAGAGAGGTAGTTGGCATCCATCTTGAGGAAGACCCCCAGCAGACGGGCACTGGCGCCGTAGAAGCCAAACCGGTCGGCGGCGCGACAGGCGCTTTCGAACTTGGTGAACCAGCCCAGCAGATGACCGTGCAGCAGCGCTTCCTGCTCGTCGAGCCAGCGTTCCCGCTCGGCCGCGCTCTTGGCTTCCGCCGCGCGGATGATGAGATTGCCCATCAGATCCAGCTCGATGGCCAGATGGTCGGCAGGCTCTTTGTATTTATCGCTGACATTGATGCCGAGGCGATCGAGGCGGGCCTGCATCTCGGCCATCGGGGCCTGCATCAGTAGCTTGGCACCGCCGCGGTAGAGCGATTCATAGGGCAGGGCGCCCTGTTTGGGATCCACCAGAAACAGGCCGGCGAAGTCGGCGGCGAGTTCCAGCTGGCGATCCGGGCGCACCAGCAGGCGGGCGATGGCATCGTTGAGTTCGGCCACGGCTTCGCGCATCGGATCCAGGGTGGAGAGGCTTTTCAGGAAGCTTCGCACATCATAGGTGTCATATTCGGCGATCTGCTCATCACTGAGTTCGGCGGCGAACAGGGTGGAGAACCACCAGTAGAGTTCGGCCCGGCGTTCGCTGGTAGCCATAAATTCCTGCATTTTTCCTCCGTGGATGGCAATCGGGAGCCTTGATGGCTCCCGATTCTAACGACTTTAAAAATAAAGGAAACTCAAGGGGGCGCTTTCGTCCCCCAGGGGTCAGAGTGCCGGGAACATGGGGTCGATGCCCTTGGCCGATTCCGGCGCGCCGAAGGCAGTGACGGCGGGCGCCTGTCCGCGGAACTTCTCGATCTCCACCAGCGCGGTATGGGCCGTGGTGGCCTGCGCCAGGCTGGAGGAGCCGATGTCGGCGGTCAGCACGTTTGGATCGCCGTAGGTACAGAGAGTCCCGACCTTGCCACCCTCTTGCGGGCCATACCAGGCTCCTTCCTGAATGCGCACCACGCCGGGGGCGTAGTCATCGCTCACCACCAGACCGGCCAATACCTGACCGCGACCGTTGAACACCCGCACCAGATCGCCGTCCTTGAGGCCGCGGGATTTGGCATCCTGCGGATTCATATAGACAGGTTCGCGACCCTGCACCGTGTAGGTGGCGCGATAGTTGTCGGAGGAGCAGAGCTGGCTGTGCAGCCGCTTGTCCGGGTGGCAGGATTGCAGGTGCAGCGGGTACTGTTTGCTGCCCGGCCCGCCGTGAGAGCGCTCGTAGGGTTCGATCCAGACCGGATGGCCCGGGCAATCCCCATAGCCGTAGTCGGCGATGGTCTTGGAGTAGATCTCGATAAGGCCGGACGGGGTACCCAGTGGTTCCAGATCCGGCTCCTGACGGAACGACTCGTGGCGCACCCAGGGCTGGCCCGCCGGGAAGGTGACGAAGCCTTCCCCGTGCCAGAACTGGCTGAAACGGGGCAGACGAATGCCGATTCCGCGGCCCTGCAGGCGGGCGTCGTCATAGATGCTCTGGATCCACTCCAGCTTGCTCTTGCCGCCGGTGAACTCGGCCTCGCGACCGAAGCGACGGCAGAGATCGGCGAAGATGTCGTAGTCATCGCGCGCCTCGAACAGCGGCTCCACCACCTTGTACATGGCCAGAATGCCCGCGTTGGAGTGGGAGCCCCACTGCTCGATGTCGTCCCGCTCATAGGTGGTAGTGGCGGGCAGCACGATATCGGCGAAACGGCAGCTGGCCGTCCACTGGTGATCGATGCTGACCACGGTTTCCAGCTTGCGCCAGGCGGCGACCATCTTGTTGCGATCCTGCTGGTGGTGGAACGGGTTGTTGCCGCAGAACACCGCCATCTTCATATGGGGGTAGGTGATGGTCTGGCCGTTGAAGGCGATCTGCTTGCCCGGATTGAGGATGCAGTCGACGAAACGGGCCACCGGAATGAATTTGGAGTAGCCCTTCCAGTCGCCATCATGGAGCGGCTTGACCCCGGGAATGACCGAGCTGAAACCGGACATGATGGGGCCGCTGGAGGTGATGGTGCCCGCGCCGTTGTAGTGCCAGCCAAAGCCGTAACCGCCCCCCGGCAGACCGATCTGGCCAATCATCGAGGCCAGAACCACCAGCATCCAGGCGTACTGTTCGCCGTGGTGCATGCGCTGCACACACCAGCCGCCGATAAGCTGGGTACGGCCGCTGCTCATGGCGCGTGCCAGCTCGCGGATGGTCTCGGCAGGGACGCCACAGATGGCTGCGGCCCACTCGGCATCCTTCACCTGACCATCGCTGGTGCCCAGCAGGTAGGGCAGGAATTTGTCAAAGCCGGTGGTGTAGTTCTTCAGGAACGCCTCGTCGTGGCGTTTCTCGCTGTAGAGGGTGTGGGCGATGCCCAGCATCAGCGGCACGTCGGTCTGCGGATTCAGGGTCACCTGATCGCAGTTGAGGTATTTCTGGGTCTTGGATTTGACCGGATCGACGCTGATCACCCGGATCTCGCCCTTGGCCACCTTCTCTTTCAACTGAGCCCAGTAGTCGTAGACGCTGTGATCCGGCACCAGCCAGCCCACTTGCAGGTTCTTGATGGGATCGGAGCCCCAGATAACGATGGTCTTGCTGTGCTCCAGCACCAGTGGCCAGGAGGTCTGCTGTTCATACACCTCCATGGCGCCCGCCACGTGGGGCAGGATCACCTGGGCGGCACCGGTGGAGTAGTCACCGGCCTTGGCCAGATAGGTGCCGTGCAGGTTCATGGCGCGTCCCAGCATGGCGCCAGCGGAGTGCAACTTGCCCACCGACTGCCAGCCGGAGTGGCCGGCATAGAGTGCGCTCGGGCCATAGGTCTTCTGCACCCGCTCCAACTCGTGATAGAAGAAGTCCAGCGCCTGGGACCAGGTCACCCGCACGAAGCGGTTCTGGCCGCGCTCGCTGGTGTCGGACTGGTGGCCCTTGCGCAACCAGTCCAGCCGCACCATGGGGTAGCGGATACGGGAGGGGTTGTAGACCACTTCACTCAAGGCCTTGAGCATGTCGGTGGGGTGCTTGTCGTGCTCGAACGGCAGGGTCTCGACCCAGCGGCCATCGACCACCCGGGCACGGAAGGCGCCCCAGTGGGAGCCGGACTGCACCAGCTTGTCGCCAGACTCGGCGGCCATCACGGCGCGACCGAGCAGGGAGGGGCCTATCAGGGCAGAGGCACCGCTGGCCAGCAAGCCACCCAGAAAACCACGACGGGAAATATTGATCATCTTGTTATTCCTCTTTCGAATCCGGACTTAGTGGCTGCCCTGACCACCGGTATCGGCGGCATGGTTTTGCAGGTATTTGAGCAGGGTGCGCTCCTCTTCCTTGCTCAGACGGTAATAGGCAGACATCGCCTTGAGCCCCGAGATCCAGCCGTTGGCAGTGAAGTGAGCGGGATCCGGCGCGCCGTGGCAGGAGTTGCAGGTGGATTTGTACATCTCGCCGGCGTAATCCCAGATTGGCTTGAGCGAGGACTCAAAGCCCTTGCCATCGACCCAGGCCTGCACCTGAACCTGCTCCCACTTGATATGGGTGGCGCTGTCGGTCTCCTGTTTGAGCACTTTCTCGCTCGCTTTCAGTTCGTCACGGATGGTGGCGACGAAGACCCGCTTGCCCATGTATTCGCTCAGCACCCGGCCCTTGCCGTCGCTCTCGCGCCACCCTTCGATGGTCACCTTGAGGCGATCGCCGCTGCGGTCTACGACGTCGATGCGGGAGGCGGGCAGCAGTTTGCCGACCGGGTCACTGCTCTGTTCGCTGGCATAGAGATCTTTTTCACCCAGGTTGTAGAGGGTCTCGGCGGCTGGCGCCTCTTGCGCGTCGTTGACCAGGGTGGCGTAAGTGGCCCGGAAGCCCCCCGCCATGTTGGGCAGTTCGTGGGCGATGCCCTTGTGGCACTCGATGCAGTTCATGTTCTTCGCCGCCGCATCTTTCATCGCCAGCGCTGCCGCCGGGGACTGCTTGGCGTGATCCATGTTGTCGTAGCTGTGGCAGGACTTGCAGGTCTTGGAGTTCTGGCTGCTCATCCGCGCCCACACCTTCTCGGCCAGATGCAGGCGCCGGTCCTCGAACTTCTCCTGGGTGTCGATGCTGTGGCCTATGTACTCCTGATAGAGGTCGTTGGCCGCCTCCATCTTGCGGGCCACCTTGCCGACAAAGTCCTTCGGCTGGTGACAGTCGGTACAGACCGCCTGTACCCCTGAGGCATTCTTGAAGTGGATGGACTCCTTGTACTCCGGATAGACGGTGTCTTTCATGGAGTGGCAGGAGATACAGAATTCGAGGCTGCTGGTTTTCTCAAAGCCATAGTGCAGGCCGACGGTGCCCGCGAGGGTGACGCCGACGCCCACCAGAAGCAGCGCCAGTACCGACCAGCGACGGCTGGGGGTGCGCAGGAAGTGCCACAGTTTTTTCATCATGCTCTCTCACATCACTTTTTTGATGGGAGCCATGATAGGGAGGCGTTGTGAACAGGGCTGCCGCCACAAATTAATGAAATAGGGGTATTTATGACAAAATGTGAATAGAATAATCCTCCCTTGTCGACCATCGTGAACCCTGCCCATGAGCTACCACATTCTGGTTGTTGAAGATGATGCGGTTACCCGCGAGAAGCTGACCGGCTATTTCGAGCGGGAGGGCTATCGGGTGACGGCGGTCGAAAATGGCCAGGAGATGCGCGCCGTGCTGGCGGAACAAACGGTCGATCTGGTGATGCTGGATATCAACCTGCCGGGGGAAGATGGTCTGCTGCTGACCCGTGAACTGCGGGCGCGCAGCACGGTGGGGATCATTCTGGTCACCGGCCGCAGCGATGCGGTGGACCGGATTGTCGGCCTCGAGATGGGGGCCGACGACTATGTCACCAAACCGTTCGAGCTCAGGGAACTGCTGGTGCGGGTCAAGAATCTGCTGTGGCGGATCTCGCTGGCGGCCGCCGCGCCGAGCGAGCCTGCGGTCGCTGACGATGCGGTGCGCTTCGGCCCCTGGCGTTTTGATATTCCCCGCCGCCAGCTCAGCAAGGACGGAGTGCCGGTGCGGCTGACCAAGGCCGAATACGAAGTGCTGGTGGCCTTTGTCGCCCATGCCGGGCGGGTGCTCAGTCGGGAGCGGATCCTGACCCTCATCAGCCATCGCGGCGATGGCCCGAGCGATCGCACCATAGACGTGCTGATCCGGCGGCTGCGCGGCAAGATGGAAGCGGATCCGCGGGATCCCCAGCTGTTTGTCACCGTCCATGGTGAAGGCTATCTGTTTGCCGGCGAGATAGCCTCCTGATCCCGTTGCGGTGGCCTTGACCTGTTTGACCGGGTGTCAGACCGGCGGGCGGGTATCAAATTGCGGGCAGTCGTCGCCAATCTGGTGCCAGGGCGCCTTGGAGCCGACAAAGATGTGAAACGCGGGCCGCTGGCTCGGCACATCGTCCAGTACCCCGAGGCGCAGGTTGATCTTGCCGCTGCTGCTCTTCTGGCTGAACAGGCTGGAGCCGCAGTGACGACAGAAGGCCAGGGTGGTCTCTGCCGATTTCCGGTAGCGGCCGATGGCCTCTTCTCCCTTCACTATGGTGACCTTGCTGCCATCCAGTCCGCCAACCGAGGCGTAATCTCCCCCTGAAAACTTGCGGCATTCGCTGCAGTGGCAGTTCCCCATATAGTCGAACTGATCCGGCAGGGTCAGGGCGACGGCGCCGCACAGGCAGCTGGCATGTAACTCTTTCATCTCTTCTCCTTGAGTGTGCTGATCGGATTTGGAACGGCTATTCGACCCGATAGACGGGGCGAAAAGCGCCATCCGAGAGGGAATCGGCGGGGTCGGCCAGCGGTGCAGACAGCGTCAGAATGGGTGGCCCCATCACCCGAGGGCACTGCTCGGCACTGGCATCAGGGTGTTGCAGCAGGCAGACCGCCTGAGCCACCGCAAGGCGCCCCTGTAGCCGCATCTGATCGCTGTTGGCGGCGAGGATCTTGCCCCGGCGCAGGCCCCGCTGTACCCCGTGGCTGAAGTAGGTGCTCAGCACCTGAGGCCTGTCGAGATGGCGCTGCGCCAGCTCGTTGACCGCCACTTCGGCGGCGATGGCACCGCCCACCAGATAGTCGAGGTCGGGATAGCGGGCCAGCGTCTGCTGCACCAGCGTGCGCTGGATTTCCCGGCTGTTGTCGCCGCGTTCGGTGGCGACCAGCTTGATGGCGCTCCCCTTGATGGCATCAGCAAAGCCCGGCTCGACGAAGTTGTTGCCGCCACTTGCCTGCGGGCCGGGGAAGAGGGCGACCGAGACCGGTTTGCTGCCGGCGGGGTGGCGCTGCGCCAGCCAGTGGCCGATTTGCCAGCCCATCTGGTACCAGGAGACCCCCACCTTGGCCTGCACCAGACCGCTGGGTAGATCGTTGACCAGTCCAAAGACCGGTAGCGGCGTGACCTTGATGGCCTCGCGCAAGCCCTGATAGCTCACCGCGCCGAGCAAGATGGCATCGCTCCCTTCCTGCACGCAGCGCTGCAACTGCTGGCGCTGCTCGGCGAGGGCACCGTAACCCCCTGCTTCGTGGATCTGCAACTTGACTCCCAGCCGCTTCGCTTCGTCCACCATGCCCTGATTGACCGAAAGCCAGTAGGCGTCGCGCAGATGGGGGTAGAGGGCACAGAGGGTCAGCGGTTTGGTTGCGGCGGCGGGTGCCTGCCACTGCTGGCGCACCGGCTGGCCGCTGAATTCGCCGCCGGGCCAGATATCGACTGCAAAGGCGAGGGCGGCGTGGGGAAGCATTAGCAACCAGATCAGCAACAACGGGGAGAGATAGACGCTTCGCATGGCCAGGGGTTTTGTTAAAGTGTTGGGCCATATTATCCGGTCAAAGCCGACCACAACCAAGGGACTTCCCGTGAGAATCTTTTCCGGCCTGGGTGGCAAGTTGCTGCTGGCCTTCTCCCTGATGGCGTTGTTGACCCTGAGTGCCTCCCTGCTGGGCTGGGTGGGGCTTAGCCATCTGCGCCAGCTGGAGCAAGGGGTGCAGCAGACGTTGGCCGATCAGGAGCTGGCCCGCACGCTTTCTCGCCTCAGCGGCGAGATCCAGAGCGCGTCGCGGCTGCTGGCCACCGCAACCAGCGAGCAGGAGCGGGAGCATCAGGGACGCTTGCTCACTCTGCAGGGGCAACAGCTACAACAGGTGCTGGCGCAACTTGGCCGTGGGCAGGGTTCAACAAGCCTCGATCAGCTCAGTCAGAGCATCATCGGCAATCTGGGCCAGCAGGGCTGGCTGGTGGGGGAAAGGTTGACCCTGATGGCGCAGGGTGAGGCGCAGCGGGCCCGTCTGGTGGCGGCGGCCGGACAGATCGCCGAGCTGGCGCGCAGCCAGATGGAGAACGCCGAAACCGTGATGGTGGCGGGATTGGGTTCCCTCTACCAACAGCAAGGTGCGCAGGCGGCCCGGACGCTGGACCGCCTGCTGGAGCAGGATCTCGACTGGCTGGAGCAGATGACCGAGCTGCGTCATCGCACCCTGATGCAGCAGCAGCGCATCGAGGAGATGTGGCGCAGCGAACGGCAGGAACAGTTGCAAACGCTATTGCAAGAGGGGCAGCGGGAGCTGGCCATCTTGCAACTGCGGGCCGGGGCGGTGACCGATCCTGCCCGCCGGCAGGCGGTGGAGCAGGCGCTGACCGTGCTGGCGCAAAGCGACAAGCTGGTGCAACTGCGCAGTGACTGGCTCGGCAAGGGGGAGGCGCTGCGGGTGCTGGCCAATGCCAATGAAGCTCTGATGAGCAGTCTCAACCAGCAGGTCGGAGAGCTGGTCAGCCGTGCCCGCGATTCGCTGGGGCAGAGCCAGCAGGCGCTAAGCCAGCGTCTCAGGCTGCTGGAGCAGGCGTTGATGGGCATTGGCCTGCTCACGCTGGTACTGCTGATGCTGTTGATGTGGCGCATGGTCTACGGCCGGATCGTCTGGCCGCTGCAACGGGCGGTGGCGGGGATGAGCCGGTTGGCGCGCGGGGATCTGGCCCATCTTGAGCCGATCGCCAGTACCGGGCGCGATGAGCTGGCGGAGCTGGGGCGGGCCCTGCAGGTGTTTCGTGACAATGCGGTTGAGCTGGGCCGCTATCAGCGCGAGCTTGAGTCGCGGGTCGAGGAGCGCACCGGCCAGCTCAGCCACGCCAACGAGCGGCTCAATGAGGAGGTGGAGAAGCAGCGGCAGGCCCGCGCCGAGGCAGAACAGGCCAACCGCGCCAAGTCGGTGTTTCTCGCCACCATGAGCCACGAGATCCGCACCCCTATGAACGGCATTCTCGGGGGCCTGACGCTGCTGGAAGATACCCACCTGAGCGATACCCAGCAGCGATATCTGGCCGCCATCGAGCACAGTGGCGAATCCCTGCTGGAGATCCTCAACGACATTCTCGACTACTCCAAGATAGAAGCGGGCCATGTGGAGGCGCGCCGTGAGCCCTTCCCCCTGTTCCTGCTGGTGGATGAGTTCTGCGCGTTGTTTCGGCCAAAGGCAGCGGCCAAGGGGGTCACTCTGGCGCTGGAATATGCGCCCGGGCTGGCGCCTGTGGTCGAGGGGGATCTGGGCAAGCTGCGGCAAGTGCTCGGCAACTTGCTCGGCAATGCGGTCAAGTTTACCGCCCGTGGCCAGATTACCCTGACGGTGGCGCCCCTTGTCTGCCAAGGCCCTTGCGCCGAGCCCTGCATCCGCTTCGTGGTGCGCGATACAGGCCCCGGCATTCCGGCCGATGAGCAGGAGGCGGTGTTCGAGGCGTTTCGCCAGCGCAAGCGTGATATAGGCCATCAGGGCGGCACCGGGCTGGGACTGGCGATCAGCCGCAAGCTGGTGGCCGCCATGGGAGGCGAGCTGAGCCTTGTCAGCGAACCGGGCAAGGGGTGTGAATTCAGCTTCAGCCTGCCCTTGCAACGCTCGAGTGCCCAGCTGCCCGCCGAGGCGCAACCGCTGCACCTTGGCCAGTCCCGTGACATCCTGCTGGTGGAGGATAACGAGATCAACCGGTTGGTGGCGCACGGCATGCTGACCCGCCTCGGCCATCGCGTCACCCTGGCGGAGGATGGTCGCAGCGCACTGGCGCTGGTGACCGAGCATCCCTTCGAGCTGGCGCTGCTCGATATCAATCTGCCCGATATGGACGGCATGACCCTGCGCGAGGATCTGGCCGCCATCAGCGAGGAGATGCATGAGCGGCCGCTGCCCGCCATCGCCATCTCGGCCCAGATGTATCCGGAGGATATCCGCCACTGCCTTGCCGCCGGGTTTGTCGATTTTGTCGGCAAGCCGGTGCGGCTGGCGGTGCTGGCGAACGCCATAGATCAACTATTTCGGCAAGAAGGGGCCTCTATCGAGCCGCAGGTGCAGTTATCAGTAGCCGTGCCCCCAACTAACCACCCCGAGTGGGCCAATCCGGTGCTGGATGCCGATCTGCCCCTGCTCGGCATGGCGCGGATCCGTCAGCTGGTCGCGCTGTTTGAGTCGCAAGGGCGGGTGTTGGTGGATAAGTTGGCTCAGGGTGAGGGAAGTGAGCAACGTCAGCTGGCGCACAAGCTCAAGGGGAGTGCGCTGGCGCTTGGGTTGACCGAATTTGCCAGCCACTGTGCGGCTCTTGAGGCGGGAGGCGGGGAGCCTGCGACAATCGGGGCGCAATTTGACGCGGCGGTGAGCGGGTTGCAGCAGTGGCTGGCGGCCAACAGGGATGCGCCGTTCTGATCCCTGCTGGCGATGCACAACGTTCATAGGGGGTGGCCAGTCCCTGCTCCGTTTATTCGATCTCCCGAAATAGCACCTGCTTGCACTTGGCGCAGACCCATTCCCGGCGAAAATCGGTCAGGTGCACCATGCCTACCTCCAGCAACTCGTGGTGGCAGCAGTGATAACAGAAGATGATGTCGCCATCGACGGATTCAGGGTGGGCCGCCAGATAGTCGGCTTTGGTTGGGAGCTGCTCCCACGAGGTGGTGGGGAGATGTTTGCGTTGGCTGGTGTAGTAGACCCAGTAGAACAGAAAAAAGACAGCCAGGATCACGAATGTCAGCAGATGGTCCATCTTGAACTCCTTCGGTTAGGTGCAGCCCCTCGGATGCATGGCTGCAATCAGCTCCATCATCATTAAATTTGTTTCGAATGAATATGTTACAGGATGGATAAAGAGGGCGTTGTGATCCCCTTCGGGTTTTGCCCGCCCGCCGCGGGATGAAAAATGTATCGTTTGGCGGAGCGGCCAGGGGATTGAACGGGGAGGGAATCTTGCTTTTTACAACATAAATTCAACATTTTTTTAGGTGGTTGGACTGTCTCTTTGATCCAGCTCACGTTACAATGCCCGCGCCCACTTCACCTAACGCGCAAACGATTTTCAGGAGAGAAACGGATGTTGAAACGTGACATGACCATCGCCAATTATGATCCGCAATTGTGGCAGGCCATCACAGACGAAACCCGTCGTCAGGAAGAGCATATCGAGCTGATTGCGTCTGAGAACTACACCAGCCCCCGTGTCATGGAAGCCCAGGGCTCCCAGCTGACCAACAAGTACGCCGAAGGTTACCCCTCCAAGCGTTACTACGGTGGTTGCGAGTATGTGGATGTGGTCGAAACCCTGGCTATCGAGCGCGCCAAAGAGCTGTTCGGTGCCACCTACGCCAACGTGCAGCCGCACTCCGGCTCCCAGGCCAACAGTGCCGTTTACATGGCTCTGCTGCAGCCGGGCGACACAGTACTGGGCATGAACCTGGCCCACGGCGGTCACCTGACCCACGGCTCCCCGGTCAATTTCTCCGGCAAGCTCTACAACATCATTCCTTACGGTATCGATGAGTCCGGCAAGATCGACTACGACGACATGGAACGTCAGGCTGTCGAGCACAAGCCGAAGATGATGATCGGTGGCTTCTCTGCCTACTCCGGCATCGTTGACTGGGCCCGCATGCGCGAAATCGCTGACAAGGTCGGTGCTTACCTGTTCGTCGACATGGCTCACGTGGCTGGCCTGATCGCCGCTGGCGTCTACCCGAACCCGGTACCCCACGCTCACGTGGTCACCTCCACCACCCACAAGACCCTGGCCGGTCCGCGCGGTGGTCTGATCCTCTCCGCCGCTGACGACGAAGAGCTCTACAAGAAGCTCAACTCTGCCGTCTTCCCGGGTGGTCAGGGTGGCCCGCTGATGCACGTCATCGCCGGTAAAGCCGTGGCCTTCAAAGAGGCGCTGGAGCCGGAGTTCAAGACCTATCAGGCTCAGGTCGTGAAAAACGCCAAGGCGATGGCCGCCACCTTTATCGAGCGCGGTTATAAGATCGTCTCCGGCGGTACCGACAACCACCTGATGCTGGTTGACCTGATCGGTCGCGAGCTGACTGGTAAGGATGCTGACGCTGCGTTGGGTAAAGCCAACATCACCGTCAACAAGAACTCCGTGCCCAACGACCCGCGCTCCCCGTTCGTCACCTCCGGTGTGCGGATCGGTACCCCGGCCATCACCCGCCGCGGTTTCAAGGAAGCCGAGTCCATCGAGCTGACCCACTGGATCTGTGACGTACTGGACAACCACGATAACGATGCCGTGCTGGCCACCGTACGCGAGAAGGTGCTGGATATCTGCCGCCGCTTCCCGGTTTATGGCTGATAAACCAGACCGTTCGGTTTGAGACCAATGCCACCTTTAGGTGGCATTGTTTTTTCTGGCTTTTACCGGTTTTGGATGGCCGTGCTACACTGGCCGACCTAGATCCTGGCCCGCCGGGCCGGTCCCTGTTCCATTAACGCCGGAGGTCCGATGCATTGCCCATTCTGTAGTGCGGTTGATACCAAGGTGATCGATTCCCGTCTGGTGGCAGAAGGCCATCAGGTGCGCCGCCGTCGTGAGTGTCTGCTCTGTCACGAGCGTTTTACCACCTTCGAGATGGCCGAGCTGGTGATGCCCCGCGTCATCAAGTCCAATGGTTCCCGCGAGCCGTTCAACGAAGACAAGCTGCGCGCCGGCATCCTGCGGGCGCTGGAGAAGCGGCCGGTGAGCATGGAGGCCATCGAAAAGGCGGTCAACCATATCAAATCCCGCCTGCGTGCCACCGGCGAGCGCGAAGTCGCCTCCGAGCTGGTGGGCAATCTGGTGATGGATGAGCTCAAGAGTCTGGACAAGGTGGCCTATATCCGCTTTGCCTCCGTCTATCGCAGCTTCGAAGATATTCGCGAGTTCGGTGAAGAGATCGCCAAATTGGAGAAATGATGGTATCGGATGGGCAAGTGGATATCCGCTTCGCCCCTCTCTACCTCAGGACACGAAGATATTCGCGAGTTCGGCGAAGAGATCGCCAAGCTGGAGAAGTAAACCGCCATTCTCACCCATGTTGCCGCGTCCGATTACGCTGCGCTAATCGAACCTACGATACCGCGTAAAGTCGAGATGTGTTGTCAAAGGAGCCCGAATGTTTAGTCAAGATGATTACCAATGGATGAGTCGGGCCCTCGAACTGGCCCGCCGCGGCCGCTACACCACGGCCCCCAACCCCTGCGTCGGCGCCGTGCTGGTCAAGGATGGCGTGGTGGTGGGCGAAGGGTGGCATCAGAAGGCGGGCGAGCCCCATGCCGAGGTTTACGCCCTGCGCGCCGCCGGTGACAACGCCCGTGGCGCTACCGCCTATGTGACCCTCGAACCCTGCTCCCACCACGGTCGTACTCCCCCCTGTGCCGAGGCGCTGATCAACGCCGGCGTGGCCCGGGTGGTAGCAGCCATGGTCGATCCCAATCCCCAGGTGGGCGGACGTGGCCTGCGTATGCTCTCCGAAGCGGGCATCAAGACCGATTTCGGCCTGCTGGCGAGCGAAGCCGAAGCGCTCAACCCGGGCTTTTTCAAGCGGATGCGTACCGCCTTCCCGCGGGTGACCGTCAAGTTGGGAGCCAGCCTCGATGGCCGCACCGCCATGGCGAGCGGCGAGAGCCAGTGGATCACCTCCCCCGATGCGCGCCGCGATGTGCAACGACTGCGGGCCCGCCACGATGCGGTACTCTCCAGCGCTGAAACCGTGCTGGCCGATGGTGCCTCCCTGACCGTGCGCTGGGACGAGCTTCCCCCCTCGGTCAAGGCGAGCTATCCCAAAGAGACCCTGCGCCAGCCGCTGCGGGTCATCGTCGATTCGCAAAACCGCCTTACCCCGGATCTGCCGCTGTTCCAGAGCGAGAGTCCGGTGCTGCTGGCCCGTCACAAGGCGTCCGGCGAGTGGCCCGAGTGGGTGCAGCAGCTGGAGCTGCCGCTGCTGGATGGCAAGCTGGATCTGGTCAGCCTGTTCATGTTGCTGGCCAAACAGAACGTCAACTCGGTGCTGGTCGAGGCGGGCCCGCGGCTGTGCGGCGCTTTGCTGGAAAAAGGGCTTGTGGATGAGCTGGTGCTCTATCAGGCGCCCAAACTGATGGGCGACGAAGGGCGCGGGCTGTTCCATCTGCCGGGCCTGACCCGGCTGTTCCAGGCCCCCAAGCTCGCCATCAAGGACGTGCGCATGGTCGGCCAAGATATTCGCATTACCGCCAAAATAGCCTGATTTATCAATGTTCAAGGGGGCATGATCAGCCCCCGTCATCAGCAAGGTGATCTGCATGTTTACCGGAATTATCGAAGCGGTGGGAACCCTGGCCGAACTGCGCCGTCAGGGCGACGACATGGCCCTCACCGTTCATGCGCCGCATCTCGACTTCAGTGACGTCAAGCTGGGCGACTCCATCGCTACCAACGGCGTCTGCCTCACCGTCGTGGCGCTGGGCGACAAGAGCTATACCGCCGATGTGTCGCTGGAAACCCTCTCCCGTACCGGCTTTGCCGCCGCCAAGGTGGGCGATCGGGTCAATCTCGAGAAGGCGCTGATGCCCACCTCCCGCCTCGGCGGCCATCTGGTCTCCGGCCATGTGGATGGGGTAGGGGAGGTGAAAAGCGTCTCCAGCAGCGGCCGCGCCATCGAGTACTGGATCAAGGCGCCGGGGGAACTCTCCCGCTATATCGCCGAGAAGGGCTCCATTGCGGTGGATGGCATCAGCCTGACCGTCAACGCGGTGCAGGGCGACCTTTTCCGCCTGACTATCGTGCCCCACACCGCCCAGGAGACCACCATCGCCAGCTGGAAGCCGGGCCACAAGGTCAACCTCGAGGTGGATCAGATCGCCCGCTATCTGGAGCGGCTGATGATGGGAAAAAGTCAGGAGAGCAGCGCCTCGACCCTGACCATGGAGACGCTGGCCAAGGCCGGTTTTCTCTGACGGTGTGCGCTGAATCTGGCCACCAAAACGATTTTCTGTGATCCCGCTCTGATTGAAATGGAGCCGCGAGCCCCAATTTAGAGCAACATACACTCGCATTTGCGTTGAGCCTGCTGGCTCAACCCCCAAGTACACTGATGGAGTAGCCCATGGCGCTGAGCACAACCCAGGAAATCATTGCCGATATCAAGGCTGGCAAGATGGTGATCCTGATGGATGACGAAGACAGGGAGAACGAAGGGGACCTCATCATGGCCGCCTCCTGCGTCCGTCCGGAGGATATCAACTTCATGGCCCGCTACGGCCGTGGCCTCATCTGCCTGACCCTGACCCGGGATCGCTGCAAGCAATTGGCGCTGCCGCTGATGGTGGATCGCAACAATGCCCAGTTCTCCACCGCCTTTACAGTCTCCATCGAGGCGGCAGAAGGGGTTACCACAGGTATCTCAGCCGCCGATCGTGCGGTGACCGTGCAGGCCGCTGTGGCGCCCAATGCCAAGGCGGCCGATCTGGTGCAGCCGGGCCACATCTTCCCGCTGATGGCGCAGGATGGCGGCGTGCTGACCCGTGCCGGTCACACCGAAGCGGGCTGCGATCTGGCCCGTCTGGCCGGTTACGAGGCGGCCGCCGTCATCGTCGAGATCCTCAACGAAGATGGCACCATGGCGCGCCGTCCTGACCTGGAGATCTTCGCCGAGGAGCACGGCATCAAGCTCGGCACCATCGCCGACCTTATCGAGTACCGCAACCAGCACGAGACCACGGTCGAGAAGGTGGCCGAGTGCAAGCTGCCCACCGAATTTGGCGAGTTTGACCTCATCACCTTCCGTGACACCATCGACAATCAGGTTCACTTCGCCCTGAAAAAGGGTGAGGTACAGGCCGACCAGCCGACCCTGGTGCGCGTTCATCTGCACGATGTGCTGAGCGATCTGCTGTTGACCGACCGTCATGCGGCCCGCAGCTGGCCGCTGCCCAAATCCATGGCCCGCATCGCCGACGAGGGCGGCGTGCTGGTGATTTTGGGGGCGGAATCCCATGGCGCCGAGCTGCTTGCTAGGGTCAAGGGTTTTGAAGCCGCCGACAAGGGACTGGCACCGGAAGGAGCCAAGTGGCAGGGCACCTCACGCCGGGTTGGCGTGGGCTCCCAGATCCTCAAGGCCCTTGGTGTAAGCAAGATGCGTCTCTTGAGCTCGCCGAAGAAGTACCATGCCCTCGGTGGTTTCGGGCTGGAAGTGGTTGAGTACATCGGCGAGTAAGCGCGCCGGACTGGTTACATCGCGATAATGGTCGTCTATTGCGGCCATGGTTTTTGTCGTGGGTCTGTTGTGCTAGAATGTGCGCACTTTTGACTCCGGCCCTTTTGATTGCACAGATACAGGATTTCCAATGAAGGTTATCGAAGGAAATATCGCCGCTCCTGAGGCGCGCGTTGCTATTGTTGTTGCCCGTTTCAACAGCTTCATCAACGACAGTCTGGTGAACGGCGCGGTGGACGTTCTGAAGCGTCAAGGTCAAGTGCAGGACAGCAACCTGACACTGGTAAAAGTGCCGGGCGCGGTTGAAATGCCATTGGTCATCAAGAAGCTGGCCAAGAGTGGTCAATACGATGCCATCGTGGCGGTCGGTACTGTCATCCGTGGCGGCACCTACCACTTCGACCTGGTGGCAAACGAGAACAGCAAGGGCATGGCCCAGGTAATGATGGAATATGAAATTCCCGTTGCCTTCGGTGTGCTGACCACTGAAAACATTGAACAAGCCATCGAGCGTGCAGGTACCAAGGCGGGTAACAAGGGTGCAGAGGCTGCACTGGCAGCGCTCGAAATGATCAACGTCCTGAAAGAACTGGACGTGTAACGAGGAGAAGTACATTGAAACCGTCTGAGCGCCGTAAAGCCCGCCATTGCGCCACCCAGGCCATCTACCAGTGGCAGATGACCAAGGCTAACGTGGGTGACATCGAAGAGCAGTTCAAGATCGATCAGGACACCAAGGGTGTAGACCTGAACTATTTCCGCGATCTGCTGTTCGGGGTAGCCCTCCACTGCAGCGAGCTGGACAAGGTGTTTGCACCTTTCCTCTCCCGTCCGCTGGAAGAAGTGGACATGGTGGACAAGGCGATCCTGCGTCTGGCGACCTACGAGCTGACCCGTCGTGATGATGTACCGCCGCGCGTGGTCATCAACGAAGCGATCGAGCTGGCCAAAGCTTTTGCTGCCGATGACAGCCACAAGTTTGTCAACGGTGTACTGGACAAGGTGATCAAGTCGCTGAACAAGCGTTGATCCTGCTGTCCGTCAGCATCTAAGAGAGGAGCCAGCTTATTGCTGGCTTTTTACTGTATGGGTGAATTTGAGCTGATTGATAAGTACTTCAAGGTTCCCCACGCCCGCAAGGACGTGGTGATGGGCCCTGGAGATGACTGTGCCCTGCTGACCCTGCCCCCCGATACCCAGCTGGCGGTGAGCACCGACACTCTGGTGAGCGGCGTACACTTCTTTCCCGACATGGATCCGGTGGATCTCGGCTACAAGGCGCTGGCGGTCAATCTCTCCGATCTCGCCGCCATGGGGGCCGAGCCGCGCTGGGTCTCGCTGGCGCTGACCCTGCCTGCCATCAACGAAGGTTGGGTCGCCGGTTTTGCCGAAGGGTTTCTGGAGCTGGCCGAGTACTACAATGTGGCGCTGGTGGGCGGAGACATGACCCGCGGGCCGCTCTCCATCACCATCTCGGTGAAGGGATCGGTGCCTGCCGGGCGCGCTCTGATGCGCAGCGGTGCCAAAGCCGGTGACGGCATCTATGTGACAGGCACTCTGGGAGATGCCGCGCTGGCGCTTTCCCACCTGCTGGGCAAACGTACCCTCAACGAGAACCAGCTGGCCGCTGTGCTGCCACGGCTCGACCACCCCCATCCCCGCATTCTGGCCGGTCAGGCGCTGCGCGGGCTGGCGGGTAGTGCGCTGGATCTCTCCGACGGTCTGGCATCGGATCTCGGCCATATCCTCAAGGCGTCCGGTGTGCGGGCCCAGATCGATCTCGATATGCTGCCGCTCTCGCCGGTGCTGCAGGATGCGGTGAGCGAGCAGGAGGCGTGGCAACTGGCGCTGGCCGGTGGCGATGACTACGAGCTCTGCTTCACCGTACCGGAGGAGCACCGCGGCGCGCTCGATACGGCGCTGGCCCACAGCGGGGTCAAGTTCAGCCGCATCGGCCGCATCGTGGCGGGCGAGCCGGGCATCGACTACCTGCGTGGCGACCAAGCGGTCGAGCTGCAACTGAAAGGGTGGGATCACTTCGCATGAGTTTGTTCAGGATAAAGCCCGAGCTGACACGACTGGATCTGAAAAATCCGCTTCATTTTTTGGCGGTGGGGTTTGGTTCCGGTCTCAGCCCCAAGGCGCCAGGCACCATGGGCACCCTGGCGGCCATTCCGCTCTACCTGCTGGTGAGCGGGCTGCCGACCCACTGGTTTATCGCCTTGCTGGCGGTGGGGTTTGTGGTCGGTATTCGTATCTGTCAGAGCGCCACCGATGCCATCGGTATGCCGGATCACGGCGCCATCGTCTGGGACGAGGTGATCGGTTTTGGTGTCACCATGATCGCCGCGCCAGGCGGTTGGGAGTGGGTGGTGGTGGGCTTCGCGCTGTTCCGGTTGTTTGATGTGCTGAAGCCCTGGCCCATCTCCTGGTTTGATCGCCGGATCCACGGTGGCCTGGGCATCATGCTGGACGATCTGATCGCCGGCCTGTTTGCCCTGTTTTGTATGCAATTACTGGCATTCTGGCTCGGTTGAGAGCCATCTTCCGGGGGATGACTGTTCTTGCATCCCCCGATTTATATCTGCTTAATTTTCATTCATCGGCATATGCTGCCGTTTATCATCCATTTCACATAAATATTCACTACTCATTCGGGGCTCGTGATTGTTTTGGAAATAGTGATAAATGCTGCTTGTTGCGTTGTTGTTGAAATTAAAGTAATGATACCAATAGATGTACGGACGCACCGGCCATTTGTGTGATGAAAATCATCATTTATCTCTGTCGAATTGGTGGTTATCTGCACAAAACATTGCAGAATTGTATAACTCAATCATTTACACCCGTGGTCAAACCGTCTAAGTTACTCGCGGGTTATTCCAAAAAAATGCAAAAAACCCGCCCGGATCGCTGGTTTCGCTGCCTCATGGATTGAGCAAATATTGCCCAAGGTAACAACCGGCATCTGCGGCTGATTTACGGACGAATTATTTGGGACGGATGTCCCCCGCAGAGGTAAACATGTCCTTGCTCGAAGTAAAGAACTTGCGGATCGAGTACCCCTCCCGCTACGGGGTGCTGGCCGCGGTGAAGGATCTCTCTTTCTCTATCGAAAAGGGTGAGATTGTCGGGGTGGTCGGTGAATCCGGCGCCGGCAAGTCCACCATCGGCAACGCCGTTATCGATCTCCTGAGCCCGCCGGGTCGCATCGCCCGCGGTGATATCTATCTCAATGGCGAGCTCATCTCCGGCAAGAGCCAGAACGAGATGCGGGCCATCCGTGGCTCCCGTATCGGGTTCATATTCCAGGACCCCATGACCTCCCTCAACCCGCTGTTCACCGTTGAGCATCAGCTGGTGGAGACCATTCTGGCCAATACCGACCTCTCTCGCGAAGCCGCTTTTGCCAAGTCGCTGGAGCTGATGGGGGCGGTGGGTATTCCGCAGCCGGAGCTGCGCATCAAGCAGTATCCGCACCAGTTCTCCGGTGGCATGCGTCAGCGGGTGGTTATCGCCATCGCGCTCTCCTGCGATCCGGAGCTGATCATCGCCGACGAGCCGACCACGGCGCTTGACGTCTCCATTCAGGATCAGATCCTCCAGCTTATCCGCGCCCTCTGCAAAGAGCGTCAGGTGGGCTGCATGCTGGTGACCCACGACATGGGCGTGGTCTCCAACGTTACCGACAAGGTGGCGGTGATGTATCGCGGCGATCTGGTGGAGTTCGGCCTGACCGAACAGGTGCTGGGCAGCCCCAATCACCCCTATACCCGCAGCCTCATCTCGGCGGTCCCCCGCTCCGATGTGAAGCTGGTGCGCTTCCCGCTGGTCTCCTATATCGAGGATGCCAGTGCGCCGGATACCAATATCGACCTCAAGACCCACTGGCTCGGCCAGAGTCAGGACGAGCGTGCCTATGAAGGGGCGCTGCTGCGGGTGGAGAATGTCGATCTGAAGTTCGTCACCAAGGACTCCATCTTCCCGAGCCGTCGCCAGTATGTGCGCGCCTGCAACAACATCAGCTTCGAGATCTTCGAAGGGGAGACCTTCGGTCTGGTGGGGGAATCGGGCTCCGGTAAATCGACCATTGCCCGCGCCATCACCGGTCTTTATCCGCCTGATACCGGCAAAATCTTCTTCGAAGGGATCGATCTGACCGCCCTCAAGAGCGAGCGCGAGCGTCGCCCGCTGCGTCGCCAGATGCAGATGGTGTTTCAGAACCCCTATTCCTCGATGAACCCGCGGATGAAGGTGCGCGACATCATTGCCGAGCCGATCCGCTTCCATCAGCTGGCGAGCAGCGAGAGCCAGATTGAGGGGATTGTCGGGGATCTGCTGGATCACGTGGGTCTCGGTCGTGGTGCCGGGGTCAAGTATCCCCACGAGTTCTCCGGCGGCCAGCGCCAGCGCATCTCCATTGCCCGCGCCCTGGCCACTCGCCCGCGCTTCCTTATCTGTGACGAGCCGACCTCGGCGCTGGATGTGTCGGTGCAGGCCCAGATCCTCAACCTGCTCAAGGATCTGCAGCAGGAGCTCAAGCTCACCATGTTGTTTATCAGCCACGATCTGCCGGTGATCCGCCAGATGTGCGACCGCATCGGGGTGATGCAGCACGGTCATCTGGTGGAAGTGGCCGAGACCGAGAAACTCTTTACCAATGCCGAGCATGAGTACAGCCGCAAGCTGATCTCCCTCATGCCGGAGTTCAAGGGAATGTCCCGCGAGGGGCTGGAAATCGCAAGCTAGGAGAGCGCCGGTGCGCCGGTCTGCTTGTCAAAAAAAGTGTCATAAGAAAGCCAAAAGCATGGAGAACAAGATGAAGAAAGGATTGTCCAAGATTGCCCTGGCGCTGTTTGCCGCCGGTTTCGCCTTCAGTGTCTCAGCCGCTGATATCAAGGTGGGTGTCGCTTCTGACGCCACTTCGCTGGATCCGCAGGAGCAGCTCTCCGGTCAGACCCTGGAGATGTCGCACCTGGTATTCGATCCCCTGATGCGTTACACCCAGGACCTGCAGTTCGAGCCCCGTCTGGCCGAGAAGTTCGAGCGTGTCGATGACAAGACCGTTCGCTTCCACCTGCGCAAAGGGGTCAAGTTCCACTCCGGTAACGACTTCACCGCAGACGACGTGGTGTGGACCGTCAACCGCCTGAAATCCTCCGTCGACTTCAAGGCGATCTTCGATCCCATCAGCGAAGTGAAGAAGGTCGATGACTACACCGTGGATCTCGTCACCGCCAAGCCGTTCCCGCTGGTGCTGCAGACCGTCACCTACATCTTCCCGATGGACTCCAAGTTCTACACCGGCAAGACCGAAGCGGGCAAAGACAAGGCCGAGATCGTCAAAAACGGCGACTCCTATGCCTCTACCCACGTCTCCGGTACTGGCCCGTTCACCGTCAAGTTCCGCGAGCAGGGCGTGAAGCTGGATTATGCCCGCAACGCCAACTACTGGGATAAAGCTTCCAAGGGTAACGTCGAGAACCTGACCGTGGTGCCGATCAAGGAAGATGCGACCCGTGTTGCAGCCCTGTTGGGTGGCGACGTGGACATGATCTATCCGGTTGCGCCGAACGATCTGGAGCGTGTGAAGAATGGCAAGGACTCCCAGCTGGTCACCCTGTCCGGTACCCGCGCCATCATCATCGAGCTGAACCAGAACACCAACCCGGCACTGAAAGACAAGCGTGTACGTCAGGCGATCAACTACGCCATCAACCAGGTGGGTATCGTCGAGAAGATCAACAAGGGCTTCGGTACCCCTGCTGGTCAGCTGAGCCCGAAAGGCTATGCCGGTCACAACGAGGCGCTGGTGCCCCAGTATGATCTGGCCAAGGCCAAGGAGTTGATGAAAGAGGCCGGTTACGAGAAAGGCTTCAAGATGACCTTCATCTCCCCGGCTGCCCGCTACGTCAACGACGTCAAGATTGCCCAGGCTGTCTCCGCCATGCTGGCCAAGATCAACATCAAGGTGGATCTGAAGACCATGCCGGTGGCCCAGTACTGGCCTGAGTTTGACAAGTGCGCCGCAGACATGCAGCTGATCGGCTGGCACTCCGACACCGAAGATACCGCGAACTTCTTCGAGTTCCTGACCTTCACCAAGGACGCCAAGACCGGTATGGGTCAGTACAACTGCGCCGGTTACGCCAACGCCGAAGCTGACAAGCTGGTGATGGATGCCAACGCCGAGACCGATCCGGCCAAGCGTGCCGAGATGCTGAAAAAGGTCGAAGCCATGCTGATCGAAGATGCTGCCTACGTGCCGTTGCACTGGGAAGATCTGGCCTATGGCGCCAAGAAGAGCGTCGACATCAAGCCGGTGGTCAACGTGATGAACTTCCCTTACCTGGGTGACCTGGTGGTCAGCAAGTAAGAGAAGCGCTAAGGAAGGACGGGGCGGGGTGGTCAGCTGGCCACTCCGCCCACTAACAGAAGCCTGTGCCACGACACAGGCCACGTAGAAGGACAAGCATGTTTACATTCCTGCTGAAACGGTTCTATCAGGCCGTGATAGTGATGTTCGTCATCAGCCTGGTCGCCTTCTCCATCCAGGATAACCTGGGTGACCCGTTGCGCGAGCTGGTGGGACAATCCGTCTCCGAAGCCCAGCGTCACGAGTTGCGCGAGAAGATGGGCCTTAACGATCCCTTCCTCATCAAATACAGCCGCTTTCTGAAAAATGCGGTGCATGGGGATTTGGGCACCTCCTATTTCTTCAAGCGACCCGCTCTCGAGGTGATCCTCGACAAGCTGGTGGCTACCCTTGAGCTGGTGTTTGCTGCCGCGCTCATCATCGTGGTGGTTTCCATTCCACTCGGTGTCTATTCGGCGATCCGCCCGCGCAGCATTCCCACCAAAATCATCATGGCAGGGAGCAGTATCGGTATCTCGATCCCGGTATTTTTGACCGCCATCATGCTGATGTACCTCTTCTCCATCCAGCTGGGCTGGCTGCCGGCCTATGGCCGCGGCGAGACCCGTAACCTGCTGGGCTGGGAGTCGGGTTTCTTTACCTGGGATGGCATCCTGCATCTGATCCTGCCGGCGGTGTCCCTCTCTTCCATCATGTTGCCGCTGTTTATCCGGCTGGTGCGCTCCGAGATGCTGGAGCAGCTCTCCTCCGAGTACGTCAAGTTCGCCCGCGCCAAGGGGCTGGACAACAACAAGGTCTACTATCAGCACGCTCTGAAGAACACCATGCTGCCGGTCATTACCGTCGGCGGGGTGCAGATCGGCACCATGGTGGCCTACACCATTCTGACCGAGAGTGTGTTCCAGTGGCCGGGTACCGGCTTCCTGTTCCTTGAGGCGATCCACCGGGTCGATACGCCCCTCATCACCGCCTACGTCATCTTCGTGGGACTGATCTTCGTGGTGACCAATACCCTGGTCGACCTGCTCTACGGGTTGATTAACCCGACCGTTAACCTGACTGCCAAGGGGTAAGCATGAGTAACGCTGTAACTGCAAGCCCAAGCCGTTGGGCACGATTCAAGAACTCTGACATCGTCTACTACTTCCTGCGGGACAAGGTAGCCATGTTCAGCTTTGCGGTGTTCGTGGTATTTGTGCTGGCGGCGCTTTTGGCCCCCTGGCTGGCCCCGCACAACGTCTATGACCAGACCAGTTTTGATCTGATGGATGCCGAGTTGCCTCCCTCCTGGCTCGAAGGTGGCGAGGAGCGCTTCTGGCTCGGTACCGACAACCAGGGACGAGATATCTGGAGCACCATCCTCTATGGCGCCCGTATCTCCCTCACTATCGGTCTGTTTGCGGTGGCGCTGCAGCTGGTGCTCGGTATCGTCATTGGTCTGATTGCCGGTTATTTCGGTGGCCGCATCGACAACCTGCTGATGCGCTTTGCCGATGTGCAGCTGTCGTTCTCCACCATGATGGTGGCGATCATCATCTCCGCTATCTTTCAGGCAACCTTTGGCTCCGAGTTTTACTCGAAGTTCGCCATCATGATGCTGGTGGTGATCATCGGTATCGCCGAGTGGCCGCAGTACGCCCGTACTGTGCGCGCCTCTGTGCTGGCGGAGAAGAAGAAGGAGTATGTGGAAGCGGCCAAGGTGATGGGGTTCCGCGCCCCGCGCATCATGTTCCGCCACATTCTGCCCAACTGCCTGTCGCCCATTCTGGTGATCTCCACCGTGCAGGTGGCCAACGCCATCATGAGCGAGGCGGCGCTCTCCTTCCTCGGGCTGGGAATGCCGGTTGATCAGCCCTCGCTCGGTTCGCTTATCAGCGTCGGCTTCAACTACATCTTCTCCGGCTCCTGGTGGATCACCGCCTTCCCGGGCATCTGTCTGGTGGTGCTGGTGCTGGTCATCAACCTGCTGGGCGACTGGCTGCGGGATGTATTTAACCCCAAGATCTACAAAGGTTAACGCGGGCTGATTCTGAGGCGCCGAGTCGCAGTTATCAGGTCATTTGGATAAAAAAATCCGAAACCGGTTTAGCCGGTTTCGGATTTTTATTGTATTGAGCAGACAGCTTGTTGATTGCACACCCATCAGTAGTGCGGCGGCGGGGTCTCTTCGGCCATGCTGGCAATCTGGCTGGGCTGTACGCTTTGCAGTTTGTCGATCAGCAGCTGGATCTGGTATTTGAGCCGATCGAGTTCACGGCCCTGGGTGGTCACCTCGTCGTTGAGCTGCTCTATGGTGTATTCCGCATAGGCGAGACGGGTTTCCAGGGTTTCGATGCGATCGTTAAGTTGCTGACTCATGGGCCTTCGGGTCCTTACTTGATTGTCCAGATTTCGGCCAGACCACTGGAGCTGGCACTGACAAGGTGGCTATTGTCGCGCAAAGCGACGCCGTAGACCACTGCGCTGGGCGGTTTCACCTTGGGTTGCGGCGAGACGCGCCAGCTCTGCAGCAGGGCTCCATCGCTCACTTGCCACAGGGAGAGCTGACGGGAAGGGGCGCCGGTGATGAGCCACTTACCATCGTTGGCAAAGCGGGCGCTGGTGTAGACCTCGAAGCGGTGATCATATTGCAGCTGACTCACCTCTTTGCCGGTTTTCAGATCCCAGATGCTGGCCCGGCTGCTGTCGGCGGTGAAGGCGTAGCGGCCGCTCGGCTCCAGTTTGGCCATGATAACCCGGCCACCATGGTTGAACCGCCAGATCACCTGCCCGCTACGGGTATCCCACAGATAGGCGCTGTAGTCGTTGCCGCCGGTCAGGGCGTAGCGACCGTTGGCGGAGAGATCCACCGTATTGACCTGTTCGGTGTGCCCCAGAAACTGCAGGCGACGGCCGCTTCGGGTGTCGAGCCACTCGGCCTTGCCATCTTCCCGCCCGATCAGCACATAACGACCGTCGGTAGAGAGCGCGATGTCCCTCAGCCTGGATTCAGGAAGTGAGTAGTAGCCTTGTGATTGCCCGTCGCTCAGCCGCCAGGTTGCAAAGGTGTCGGGGGTGGCGGTGACGGCATGGCTGTTGCCTTCGGAAAAGCGGGTAATGAATACCAGATCATCCGCCGAGTCGGATTGCTTCCAGCGCCAGCGTTGACGGTTCTGTTCCAGATCCCAGACGATGATGCCCTGGCTGATGCTGGAGACGATGGCTTGCTTGCCATCACTGGAGAGATCTGCGGTCAGCAGACCCGTGCTGGCGAGGGTCATTTGCTGGTTGGGTTGGGAGCTCTGCTCGCAACCGGTGAGCATTAAACAGAGGCTCACCAGATAAATGGCACTTTTTATCATTTTTGCGGTCTCACGCTTTTGTTACCTGCGATCACGGCGTTAGTATAAGGCGCTTATCACGATAAACCTCTCATTTCACGATGGAACCGAGAGCGGTATTTGGAGTTTGGAGAAACTGATGAACAAATTTCTGAAGGTGTCCCTGTTGGCGGCGGCCGTTGCCGTCGGTCTGACTGCTTGCCAAAAAGACGAGAAGCCTGCTGCGGCCAATACCGCCGAAGTGAAGGCAGAAGCCAGCAAGCCGGCAGAGGCGACCAAGGCTGAAGCCAAGAGCTTTGAAGAGCAATCTGGCTACGCAATTGGCCTCTCCATGGGTCGTTACATCGCCAATACCCTGGAGCGTCAGCAGGAACTGGGCATCAAACTGGACAACGCCGTGATCCTGAAAGGGGTGACTGACGGTCTGGGCAAAGAAGCCAAGATGACTGATGAAGAGATCCAGAAGGTACTGCAGGATTACGACGCCAAGATCAACGAGCTGACCAAGGCCAAGGCCGAGAAAGACGCCGTTGAGAATCTGAAGAAGGGCGAAGAGTTCCTGGCTGCCAACGCCAAGAAAGAGGGTGTGAAGAGCACTGAATCCGGCCTGCAATACGTGGTCGAGAAGATGGGCACTGGCGCCAAGCCGAAATCAACCGACATCGTCAAGGTTCACTACACCGGTACCCTGACCGACGGCACCAAGTTCGACAGCTCCGTCGATCGCGGCGAGCCGGCTACCTTCCCGCTCAACCAGGTTATCCCGGGTTGGACCGAAGGTGTTCAGCTGATGCCGGTTGGCTCCAAGTTCAAGTTCTTCCTGCCGTCCAAGCTGGCTTATGGCGAGCACGGTGCAGGCTCCATCCCGGCGAATGCCGTACTGGTGTTTGACGTTGAGCTGCTGGCTATCGAGAAGCCGACTGCAGACGATGCCAAGAAGTAATCTTTTCTTGTAGTGAAAAACGGCTCCTTAAGGAGCCGTTTTTACTTGTGTATTCCCTGCAATCGCGGGATAAAAGAGCTGTCTTGGCGTTGGGTTTGCGCGCGAAAATAAGGCAAAATAGATCGCAGAATCAAATACAAGGATGAGTCCAGTGGCTGAAAATAAATCGCGTGTCCTGCTGGTGGAAGATACCCGTAGTCTGGCGGTGGTCTATGAACAGTACCTGCGCCAGGAGGGGTATGAGGTGGTGCTGGCCGACTGTGGTCAGCAAGCGTTGGCGCAGTTGCTGGCAAGTCCTCCCCCCGTGGTGCTGCTGGATCTGGAGCTGCCGGATATGTCCGGTATGGATATTCTGCAAATGATCACCGAACAGCAGTTGCCTTGCTCTGTGGTAGTGATCACCGCCCACGGCTCGGTGGATGTGGCGGTGGAGGCGATGCGCCTCGGAGCCTTCGATTTTCTGACCAAGCCGTTTGACAGCAAGCGGCTCTGCGCCACTGTTCGCAATGCCTTGAAACACCAGCAGTTGAGCTCGCTGGTTGCCCACTATCGGGAGAACTTCGAGCGTAGCTCCTTCTTCGGTTTTATCGGTGCCTCCATGTCGATGCAGGCGGTCTATCGCATCATCGAAAGCGCGGCGCCCAGCAAGGCGACAGTCTTTATCACTGGCGAGAGCGGCACCGGCAAAGAGGTGTGTGCCGAGGCGATTCACCAGTGCAGTCCCCGCAGCGAACAGCCCTTTATTGCCCTCAACTGCGCCGCCATTCCCCACGATTTGATGGAGAGCGAGATCTTCGGTCATGTGAAGGGCTCCTTTACCGGCGCCCAGGGAGATCGCAAAGGGGCAGCCAGTCTGGCCGATGGCGGTACCCTGTTTCTCGACGAGATCTGCGAGATGGACCTGGATCTGCAGAGCAAGCTGCTGCGCTTCATCCAGACTGGCACAGTGCAGCGAGTCGGCAGCGGCAAGCTCGAGACGGTGGATGTGCGCTTTATCTGCGCCACCAACCGGGATCCGCTGGTGGAGGTGAAAGCGGGCCGTTTTCGCGAGGATCTCTACTATCGGCTCCACGTCATTCCCCTCACCCTGCCGCCGCTGCGGGAGCGGGGCGAGGATATCCTGCTGCTGGCGCGCACCCTGCTGCAGAGCTACGCCAAGGAGGAGAACAAACGCTTCAAGGATTTCGATGTCGAGGCGGCGCGAGTGCTGCTCGACTACCCCTGGCCCGGCAACGTACGCGAGCTGCAAAACGTGGTGCGCAATATCGTGGTGCTCAATGACAAGGAGCTGGTGAGCCCGGATATTCTGCCGCCACCGCTCAATGGGGTGCGCCCCCAGCTACCGACTGCGATTGCGGCAGCGGTGGCATCGGCTCCGGCCGCCACTGGCGTGGCCAACGGGCCGATTCGTCCGCTCTGGCTGGTGGAGAAAGAGGTGATCGAACAGGCCATCGCCAGCTGTGACGGCAATATTCCCAAGGCGGCGGCCCTGCTCGAGATCAGCCCCTCCACCATTTACCGTAAAAAGCAGGGGTGGGAAGAGTCCAATCGGGCCTGAACCATCTTGCCAGCAGAAAGGGCGGCTAGTGTGCCGCCCTTGCTATTTTGGGGATCAGAGTTTGGCGAGGCGCTTGAGGCGGGCCAGTCGCTCCCCCTCGTTGGCGCTGAACCAGCGGTCCTGCGACAACAGAAACCAGGCACGGGAGAAGTATTCCGCGGCCAGCGGATCGTCCAGCACCAAGGCATTCTCCCCCAGCTCCTCGAACAGATAACCATCCTCAGGTTCGCCTGCCTCGGCCATATCGGCCTTGAGCTGGTGCAGCTCTGCCAGCGCCTGCTGGTGCTGACCCTGGGCCCGGGTCAGGCGAGCCAGACTCCAGCGAGCGATAAACGCCTTGGCCGGCTGGTTATGTTGCAGATGCCAGGCCAGACACTTCTGCTGCTGGATTTTCGCCTCATCAAAGCGGCCCAATTCGAACAGGGTCCAGCCCTGATTGTTGTAAAGGGGGGCCAGCCAGCCGCGCACCTTCTCGTCACAGCTGCGCTCCGCCAGCTCCATCGCCAGTTGATGCCAGCGGCTCTGCTCTTCCAGTGGTGCGGCGATGGCGATCATGTGAGCGGCGTCGATGGCGAGATAGGTCTCCTTCTCCTTGAGCCCCCATTGCCAGGCTTGTTCAAACAGCGGTTTGGCACTGGCTTTGTCGCCCGCCGAGTTAAAGGTGCGGCCTCGTTCCAGCAGGGCCCGGATCCGCGCTCTGGGGGTTGTGTCGGTGAGGCGGGGCTCTATCTCGTCGAGCAGCCGATGGGCTTCGGCAAACTGGCGCTGCAGCGAGTGGGTGCGGGCAATTTGGGTCAGCAACTCCAGTTCGAGTTGCAGGTCGGCGGCGGCGCGCACTTCGGGAAGAAGGGTGTGAAAACGCAGGGCACTGGCGGCGGGATCCTGATAATCCCACAGCGCCATGAAATCGGGCGGATTGTCCATTTGGCCTCCTTGCTGGTTATCCTGTCACCAAGATGCCTGCAGGCCATTGTTTGTACAAGGGGCGCCCGTCACAGAGCGCCCCTTGCATCATGCTAACGGTTGTGGCCAGGGCTGTGGCCAGTTGCTCAGTAGACCATGGCCAGGCTCATCAGCATCAGACCGAGGGCGGCAAAGGCCCCCTCCTTGATGGCGAGCCTTGGCACCAGCGCCTTGGGCAGGGCCGGAAACAGGCTCAGGGCAAAGCCAAGGCCCGGCATCAACCAGTGGAATGCCGGATCGCGCAGGGCGGGATCGGCGGCACCGTTGATGATGATCAGTAAAATAAACAGGGTGAAGGCCGGCAGGATAAACCAGCGTACCCCACCGGCGGCGACCGCCCGCAGCGGCGAAATGCGATAGAGCAGCATGGTCACAAGGAACAGAACAAAAGGGGCCAGCAGATAGAGCGGAGCGGGGTTCATAACATCTTTCCTGAAAACTGATCGTCAAAAAACAGGGAGTCCGGTGCAAGAGGCGCGGGATTTAACCACTCTTCGCAGGTAATCACCAGCAGCCCGGGTCCGGGCTGTGAAGAGGATCCCGGATAAAGGTTTGCTAGCGCACTCTTAGTGCAACCAGAACCAGGCTGCAGCAAATCCCAGCCAGCTCAGCACCAGCAATATCCAGGGCAGGGGATGCTGATGGCTTACTTCAACCACTTCAAGCTGATCGTCTTGCTCTTCGGTTTGTGGCGCACCCTGTGGTTGCCTGGCTTTGGCCTGCATTTTTTTCTGGCGGCTCGCTTCGCGGGCCCGCGCCTTCATCTGTTTCTTGTATTCGTCGATGCCTTTCTGGATCCCTTGCGCGATAAGCTGGGTCTGCTCCTTGGTCTGCCCTGGCTTCTGGTTGGCACGGGCAATTTTCATCGCCTCCTGCTGGGTCTCGGGGGAAATCTTGTCGTACTTGGCCATCAAATCATCTCCTCGGGCATGGCTGGCTGGGGAGTATGCCATAAAGGCGCGTCCGGGTGGCGCCTCCTTGGTGCGGGAGGGGAGCAAGTGAGTGACTGCTCAACAAAAAAACTGATAAATCAGCAGGAAGCCGGATGTTGGGCCGAAGATCACAATTAGCAGAATTTGTGAGTCATCGATGAAAAACGGTCATCTGTTGTTTGTTATATTGGCGCCCGACCCGCTGGACAGGGTTGATAAATAACAAAACAATCAAGGTGATATGGAAATGAATAATAACTTTATCAAAGGCGGCGTGGCACTGGCCGTGCTTGCTGCACTGATTGGCTGTAATACCTCGACCAATGACACCGTTGCACCCTGCACCGAAAATGTCTGCAAACTGACCATCTTGCACACCAACGATACCCACGGCCGTTTCTGGCACAACGCTGAAAATGAGTACGGTATGGCTGCCCAGAAGACTCTGGTCGAGCAGCTGCGTGCCGATGCCAAGGCTGCTGGCAGTGACGTACTGGTTCTTTCCGGTGGTGATGTGAATACCGGGGTGCCGGAGTCCGATCTGCAGGATGCCGAGCCTGACTTCATGGCGATGAACAACATTCGCTACGATGCCATGGCAGTGGGCAACCATGAATTCGACAACCCTCTCAGCGTGCTGGAGAAGCAGCGCAAGTGGGCCCAGTTCCCCATGCTCTCGGCCAACATCTACGACAAGGCCAGTGGCAAACACTACTTTGACCCCTACAAGGTGTTCAAGTTGGAGAGCGGTCTCAAGGTTGCCGTACTGGGCCTGACCACTGAGGATACCGCCCAGCTGGTGGATCCCAACAACGTGCAGACCCTGGAGTTCCGCGATCCGACCAGCGAGGCGGCCAAACTGGGCCAGCAGATCCGCAGCAACAAGGAGGCCAATCTGGTCTTCGCCATCACTCACATGGGCCATTACGAGAATGGTCAGCACGGCAGCAATGCGCCGGGCGATGTAGAGATGGCTCGTGCACTGCCGGCAGGGACTCTGGATGCCATCATTGGTGGCCACTCCCAGAATCCGGTCTGTATGGAACCGGGTACCACCAACAAGTACGCCAATTTCAAACCGGGTGATAACTGCCAACCGGACCAGCAAAACGGCACCTGGATCATGCAGGCCCACGAGTGGGGCAAGTATGTGGGCCGTGCCCAGTTTGAGTACCAGAATGGCAAGTTGACCCTGACCAGCTATGACCTGATCCCGGTCAACCTGATCAAGCGCAACGCCAAGGGCGAGGCGATCGATGCCAACGGCGCCGTAACCAAGGATCCGGCCAAGATGCAGTTCGTACAGGATGAGATCACCAAGGATCCCGAGCTGTATAACACCCTGCTGGGTTATCAGGAGAAAGGTCAGCAAGAGCTGAATGTCGTCATTGGCTCGGCAGATGGCTTGCTGGTTGGTGATCGCAACTCGGTTCGCAACAAGCAGACCAACCTGGGTCGCCTCATCACCACGGCGACCAGCAGCAAGCTGGGTGTCGACTTTGGTATCGTCAACTCTGGCGGTGTCCGTGACAGCATCCCGGCCGGTGATATCACCTACCGCAGCGTGCTGCTGGTACACCCGTTTGGCAACACGGTAAACAAGGCTGTCATGAAGGGAAGCGATCTGGCGACCTATCTGGGCCAGGTGGCAAGCAAGACCCGCAATACCGGTGGTTATGCCCAGTTTGGCGGTATCAACATGGCGGTGGATTGCCAGGCCAAGAGCGTCAATATCACCAGTATCGGTGGCAAGGCGTTTGATCCGACAGCAACCTACAGCTTCGCGATCCCGAGCTTCAGCGCCTCTGGTGGTGACGGCTATCCGAAGATCGATACCATCAATGCCGGCTTGGTGGATGCAGCCGTGCTGAAAGAGTTCATCGAGATCAAGAAGGTGATCAACGTGGCCGATTATCAACCGTCCAATGAGGTGACCTATCTGAACTCAACATCTGCCGAAGGGTGTAACTAAGAGCTGTCGATTCGGTATCGTCACAACAGTAGTCACACTCTGCTGTCATCTTAAAAAAATCCCCAGGCATTACCTGGGGATTTTTTCGAACCGTTACTGAATTTTCCTGTCTATTGCATCACATCATGGTGACACGCACTTTCTGAGCTGTTCGTGTCTCGTCAGGCTTGCAGCCAGCTTTCGATGCTGCGCTGGATGCCAGCATCGTCCAGACCGAGCAGGGCATAGATCTCCTGCTGGGTGCCCTGTTCGACGAAGCGATCCGGCAGGCCGAGGTTGAGCACCGGCTTGCACTGTTTGCTGCGCATCAGCAGTTCGTTCACTGCTGAACCGGCGCCGCCCATGATGGCGTTGTCTTCCAGAGTGACGAAGTGATCGTGGCTGACTGCCAGCGACAGCACCAGCGCCTCATCCATCGGTTTGACGAAGCGCATGTCCACCAGGGTGGCATCCAGTGCCTCTGCGGCCGCTTTGGCGTGGTGCAGCAGAGTACCAAAGGCCAGAATGGCAGTGCCCTTGCCCTCTCGCAGGATACGTCCCTTGCCGAGCTCCAGTGCCTGCATCTCTGACGAGATGGGGGCGTCACTCAGGCTGCTGCCGCGCGGATAGCGCACCGCGGCAGGGCCCTGATGGAGATAGCCGGTATAGAGCATCTGGCGGCACTCATTCTCATCAGATGGCGTCATCACCACCATGTTGGGCACGGTGCGCAGGAAGCTGATGTCGAACGCCCCCTGATGGGTCGGGCCATCGGCGCCCACCAGACCGGCCCGGTCGATGGCGAATAGCACCGGCAGATCTTGCAGCGCTACGTCGTGGATCACCTGATCGTAGGCGCGCTGCAGGAAGCTCGAATAGATGGCCACCACAGGCTTCTTGTCGGCGATGGCAAGACCGGCAGCGAACGTGACTGCATGTTGCTCGGCAATCGCCACGTCGAAGTAGCGATCCGGATATTGCTGGCTGAATTTTACCAGCCCCGAGCCTTCGCGCATGGCGGGGGTGATGCCGACCAGCTTTTCGTCTTTGGCGGCCATGTCGCACAGCCACTGGCCGAAGATGGCGGAGAAGGTGGGTTTGGCGCTGCTCGCCTTGGGCAGGGAGCAATCGTCAGGATTGAACTTGGGCACGGCGTGATAACCGATGGGGTCTTTCTCAGCCGGCTCGTAACCCTTGCCCTTCTTGGTCTTGACGTGCAGCAGCTGCGGGCCCTTGAGATTGCGCATGTTGCGCAGGGTCTCGACCAGTGCCTCGATATCGTGACCGTCGATGGGGCCGATATAGTTGAAGCCGAACTCCTCGAACAGGGTGCCGGGTACCACCATCCCCTTGAGGTGCTCTTCGGCTCGCTTGGCCAGCTCCTTGACCGGTGGCAAACCAGCCAGCACCTTCTTGCCGCCTTCGCGGATGGTGGTGTAGAGCTTGCCGGACATGACCCGGGCCAGATGGTTGTTGAGCGCACCGACATTCTCGGAGATGGACATCTCGTTGTCATTGAGGATCACCAGCATGTCCTTGTGAACATCGCCGGCGTGGTTGAGCGCTTCAAAGGCCATCCCTGCGGTAATGGCACCATCACCGATCACTGCAACGACCTTGCGACCCAGCCCTTCACTCTCGGCGGCGACCGCCATACCGAGCGCCGCACCGATGGAAGTGCTGGAGTGGCCGACGGAGAGCACGTCGTATTCACTCTCGCCACGCCAGGGGAAGGGGTGCAGACCATCCTTCTGCCGGATGGTGTGGATCTGATCACGGCGCCCGGTCAGGATCTTGTGGGGATAGGCCTGATGGCCCACATCCCAGATCAGCCGATCGAACGGGGTGTTGTAGACGTAGTGCAGGGCCACGGTCAGTTCGACCGTGCCGAGACCGGAGGCAAAGTGTCCGCTGGAGCGGCTGACAGAGCGCAGCAGATATTCGCGCAGCTCGTTGCACAGCACCGGCAGCCGATCTTTGGGCAAGGAACGCAGCTCGACCGGAGTGTCCGCGAGGGCCAGGTTGGGGAAATTGCTAATATCAACGCTCATATTGTTACTGTTATCCAGCGTTTAGTGGGTTCGCTCGATGATGTAATCGGCAAACGCTTCCAGAATGTCGGTATTGTAGGGCAAGGATTGCAGGGCTGTTAAGGCTTTACCGTGCAGTTCGCGAGCCAGCTCACGGGCATTTTCGAGTCCGAGCAGGGCCGGATAGGTACTTTTCTCCAGCGCCAGGTCAGAACCTTGTGGCTTGCCCAGGGTGGCGGTATCACCTGTGATGTCGAGGATGTCATCCTGCACCTGAAAGGCGAGGCCAATCGCGGCGGCGTAGGTTTGCAGTGCAGCCAGCGTGGCGTCCTCGACATCGGCTTTGCACAGGGCGCCGAGCGCCACGGCACATTCAATCAGCGCACCGGTCTTGTGGCGGTGTACCTGCTCCAGTTCGGCGAGCGAGATCTGGCGCCCTTCGGCCTGCAGATCCAGCGCCTGACCGCCACACATACCGAGATAGCCGGAAGCGCGGGCGAGGGTACTCAGCATCCGCACCCGGTTGGCCATCAAGGAGTCGGGCATGGGGTGATCGGCCAGAATGGAGAACGCCAGGGTCTGCAGGGCATCGCCGGCCAGAATGGCGGTTCCTTCGTCAAACGCCTTGTGAACGGTTGGCTGACCACGACGCAGGTCGTCGTTATCCATGGCGGGCAGGTCATCGTGCAGCAGGGAGTAGGCGTGGATGCACTCCACGGCAGCCGCGGGGCCATCCAGCAGTTCGCTCTTGACGCCCAGCATCTCGCCAACCGCGTAGACCAGAAACGGGCGAACCCGCTTGCCGCCCAGCAGCAGGCCATAACTCATGGCATCGCGCAGGCGCGGCGCCATGGCGGGCAAGGATTCAAGTTGTGCTGACAGACAGTCGTCAATACGCTGACGATGCAGACGGGAAAAATGGTCCAGCGCCACTCACTCCTCTCCTTGTTCTGGCTGGAAGGGGGCGAGCTGGTCACTGCCATCGGCTTGACTGAGCAGGATCTGGATCTTCTGTTCGGCCAGTTCCAGCTTCTGCTGACCGGCCCGTACCAGATGAACGCCCTGCTCGAACTGCTTGAGTGCCTCTTCCAGGGGTAGGGAACCTTGTTCCAGCTGATGAACGATGGTTTCCAGCTCTTCCAGAGTGGCATCAAAACTCAGACGGTCGATTTTTTTACTGGCCATGTCCATCCTCGGGGATTGAAAAAAACGGCTTATATTAACATCGACCGTCCACAGGGGGGAGGCAGAAAAGCATTGCCCCCTCAAACTCTCGCTAAACTGGCCGATAATGAGCCATCATTCTCAGTGGATGCATGCTTGCCGCATGGGTCGCAATAGCAGAAAATTCAACAGACTATAAATAGACATAAGAACCGGTGACAGGAGTAGGGACGTGGATCTAGGCAGTCTGATAGGGATAGTGCTGGGTTTCGGGGTGGTGGTGTACGGCATGCTGCTGGGTGGGCCCATGAGCATGTATGTGGATATGCCATCGGTCTACATCACTGTATTGGGCTCAATCTTCATCGCCATGATGAAGTTCAACCTTGGCCAGTTCCTGATGGCATTCAAGGTGGCGGGCAAAGCCTTTATGTACAAGGGCGACAAGCTTGAAGACCTGATTACCAAAGCCGTTGAACTGGCTGACGCGGCTCGCAAAGGGGGCTTTTTGGCGCTGGAGGCCGCAGAGATCCCCAATGCATTTATGAAAAAAGGGATCGACATGCTGGTGGATGGTCACGATGCCGAAGTGGTGCGTGCCGTGATGGAAAAGGATATCGACCTGACAGCCGAGCGCCATGTCATTGCCATCAAGGTCTTCCGTACCCTTGGGGATCTGGGCCCAGCCATGGGGATGATCGGTACGTTGGTGGGTCTGGTGGCCATGTTGGCCAACATGAGTGACCCCAAGTCGATCGGGCCGGCGATGGCGGTGGCCTTGCTTACCACCCTGTACGGTGCGATAGAGGCCAATATGTTGGCGATCCCGATTGCCGACAAGCTGGAGCTGCGCAGCGGAGAGGAGAAGCTCAGTCGTACCCTGATCCTTGATGCCATTATGGGGATTCAGGATGGCCAGAACCCGCGGGTGATCCAGTCCATGCTGCAAAACTATCTGAACCAGTCCAAACGTAATACCGGCACCGAATAGGGGGCGTTATGTCTGATTGCAAGTGCCCGCCACCAGGGCTCCCTGGTTACATGGGAACCTTTGCCGACCTGATGTCGTTGCTGATGTGCTTCTTCGTGCTATTGCTCTCCTTTGCCGAGATGGATGTGCAGAAGTTCAAACAGATAGCCGGTTCCATGGACAAGGCATTCGGGGTACAGAACATCCTTGAGGTGAAAGATATTCCCAAGGGAACCTCGGTGATTGCCCAGGAGTTCAGGCCCGGTCGCCCGGAACCCACGCCGATTGATACCGTGATGCAGCAGACCATCGATCTGACCCAGACCGAACTGGAGTTTCTGCCCGGCGAGTCGGATCAGGCAGGTGGTCAGGACAAGAGTGATGGCAAACAGACGGGGGGCGATACCGCGCAGGATGCACAGAAGGCGCAGCAGCAGTCCAATACCTTGGCCAAAGCACTCGCCGAGCAGATGAAAGATCAGATCCAGGATGGCGCTATCGAAATTGAGGCGCTGGGCCAGCAGATCATCATCCGGATCAGGGAAAAAGCGTCGTTCCCGGCCGGTTCGGCATTTCTGCAACCCCAGTTCTGGCCGGTCATTCGCAAGGTCGCGACCCTGCTCAAGGATGTGCCGGGTGAAATCACCATCTCCGGTCACACCGACAACGTGGCGACCGAAGATGAGCTGTTCCAGTCCAACTGGGAGTTGTCGTCGCAACGGGCGGTGGCGGTGGCGCACCAGATGCTGAAGGTCCCCGGTTTTGATCAGGGGCGACTGGTGGTGCAGGGGATGGCGGACTCCCAACCATTGGTGCCCAATACCACCCCGGAAAATCGACGGATGAACCGGCGGGTGGAGATCGCCATCATGCAGGGCAAACCGACCGTTTCGTCCCCAATCTCCGTACCGGAAGGGAAGTAAGTGAAGGGAATGCCGATGACGCAAGTGGGATCTGCATCAGGGGGCTGACGTGGATTTTGTGTTGGCTTCATATTAAGATGCCTCATCCGAACCGATTGCTGCGGCCTCCTTGCAGATGGCCGCAGTTTCTATTTTCAAGCAACCCAGGTTTCGACTATGAATCATACTCCGATGACTGTTCGCGGCGCTGAGAAGCTGCGCGAAGAGCTCGATTATCTCAAGACCGAGCTTCGTCCCCAGATTATCGAAGCGATTGCCGATGCCCGTGAGCACGGTGATCTGAAGGAAAACGCCGAATACCATGCCGCTCGCGAGCAGCAGGGGTTCTGTGAAGGCCGCATTCAGGAGATTGAAGCCAAGCTCTCCAATGCTCAGGTGATCGACGTCACCAAGATGACCAACAACGGCCGCGTTATTTTTGGCGCAACGGTGACTCTGCTCAAGAGCGAGACAGAGGAAGAGGTGGTTTACCGCATCGTGGGTGATGATGAGGCTGATATCAAACAGAACCTCATCTCTGTCAACTCCCCCATTGCCCGCGCCCTGATTGGCAAGGAAGTGGACGATGTTGCAATCGTCAAGACGCCGGGCGGTGATGTGGAATACGAAGTACTGGAAGTCGCTTATATCTAAGCGAATGCTATAGACGATGAAACAGGGGGGCTGGCGCTCCCCTGTTTGTCTTTATCTATATGATTATTAATAAAAATCAGGACAGATACGCCTCGGTAAAGGCGTCCTGATGACGCTGAAACAACCAGTGGCGCAGCCGTTCTATGTTGCTCTCGCTCATTTGAAAGCTCAGTGCCCAGGTGGCATGGTCGGCATTGGCTTTGATGCGCCTTACCAGTCGTCCCTGCAGTGGAAGAGGGGCCTCTTGCTCGATGCAGAGCTCGCCGTTGATGGGGGTATCGGCCACCATGTCGGTTGGCAAATTTTCCACGATGAGGCCGTTGAGGGAGAGGCTGAGTACCTGAAACAGGCCCAGTTCGTTGCAAAGCTTGGCTTTTTGGGTGAGACGCCAGGCGCGCGGTTGGGCAAACCCCAGCTCCCTGATGACCGGTGCAGATAAGCGGGGCTCGACGAAGCCATCTTCCCCTTGGGTAAAGCTCAGGGGAAAACGCAGCTGATGGCCTGCGAAGCGGGCTTCGAGTACAAGGTGTTCGGCTTTTTGCAGCAAGCCAAGCATGGGGGCATCGAGGTGACCACTCAGAACATGGGTGTCCTGATTGCTCCCCAAGTCCCGCAGCATGGCCAGCTCATCGTCGGTCAGAATAGGATGGTGAGCCATAATGCGTGTCCGGAAGTATTCATCGCAGGTTAAGGGCTTTGCGACTACTTTGGCAAGCGACTCGGGAAGAAGTGGAATAAGGAAAGAGCGATGCTCTTTCCTTTTACTTGCGGGGCAGCTGGATTTTGGGTTCGTTGGCTTGACGATAAATGGTCAGCACATGACCCATGCTTTGCACCTTGATTGAACCGGTTTCACGGACGATAGCATCCATAACCAGTTGTTTCATTTCGCGATCTTCAGAGGCAACCTTAACCTTGATCAGCTCGTGATGGTTCAGTGCCAGATCGATCTCGGCCAGTACACCTTCGGTCAGACCATGCTGACCCAGCAGGACGACAGGCTTGAGGCTATGGGCAAGGCCCTTGAGGTACTGTTTCTGTTTATTGTTGAGAATCATCGCAATTTCTTCATAAGTCAGGGTTGAAAGGGGCGTATTCTACCCCCACTTAGCCCTTAATACTAATAACCCTTGTGGTTTTTTAAAGTCGATTATCATGACCCAGAAAAAACGTTCCCCCAGTTCAACTCGCTGGTTAAAAGAACATTTTGACGATCAATACGTCAAAAAAGCCCAGAAAATGGGCCTGCGTTCTCGTGCTGTTTTCAAGATTGACGAGATCCAGGGCAAGGATCGCTTGCTGAAACATGGCATGACCGTAGTGGATTTGGGTGCAGCCCCCGGTGGTTGGTCCCAGTTCGCGGTTGAACAGGTTGGTGATTCGGGTCGCGTCATCGCATGTGACATTTTGCCGATGGATCCCATTGCTGGTGTCGATTTCCTGCAAGGGGACTTTCGGGAGGAAACTGTGCTCGGCGCCTTGCTGGAACGAGTGGGTCCCGACAAGGTCGATGTCGTGATGTCTGATATGGCGCCCAACATGAGCGGTACCCAGCAGGTGGATCAGGCTCGCGCCATGTATCTGGTCGAGCTGGCGCTGGACATGTGCAATCAGGTATTGCGTAGTGACGGCAGTTTCGTAGTGAAGGTGTTTCAGGGAGAGGGCTTTGATGCCTATCTCAATGAAATTCGTAAACTTTTCTCCGCTGTCAAAATTCGTAAACCAGACTCATCCCGCGCCAGATCACGGGAAGTCTACATTGTGGCTACCGGTTTTAAACTGTAGTACCCTAACCTTCATCGTTAACTGTCAGTCTGCGAGGTTACTGATTTGAGTGACATGGCGAAAAACTTAATCCTGTGGCTGGTCATCGCCGTCGTTTTGATGTCGGTGTTCAATAGCTTCAGCCCCAGCGATACCACCAGTCGCCAGCTGGACTATTCCAGCTTCGTTAAAGAGGTGACCCAAGAGCAGATCCGTGAAGTGCGGATGGACGGTAAGGTCATTAATGGCGTCAAGCGTACTGGTGAACGATTCACCACCATCATCCCGGCGCCGGATCCCCAGCTGCTCAACGACATGCTCAATCACAATGTCAAAGTGATGGGCGAGAAGCCGGAAGAGCCGTCTCTGTTGACCTCTATCTTCATCTCCTGGTTCCCGATGCTGCTGCTGATCGGTGTCTGGGTCTTCTTCATGCGTCAGATGCAGGGCGGCGGTGGCAAAGGTGCCATGTCGTTTGGCAAGAGCAAGGCTCGCCTGATGAGCGAAGATCAGATCAAGACCACCTTTGCTGACGTTGCAGGTTGCGATGAAGCCAAGGAAGAGGTGAAGGAGCTGGTCGACTATCTGCGCGACCCGAGCAAATTCCAGAAACTGGGCGGCAAGATCCCGACCGGTGTGCTGCTGGTTGGTCCTCCCGGTACCGGTAAGACCTTGCTGGCCAAGGCCATTGCGGGCGAGGCCAAGGTGCCGTTCTTCACCATCTCAGGTTCCGATTTCGTGGAGATGTTCGTCGGTGTCGGTGCCTCACGGGTACGTGACATGTTCGAGCAGGCCAAGAAATCTTCCCCCTGCATCATCTTCATCGATGAAATTGATGCGGTCGGTCGCCAGCGTGGCGCCGGTCTGGGTGGTGGTCATGATGAACGTGAGCAGACCCTTAACCAGATGCTGGTCGAGATGGATGGCTTTGAAGGCAACGAAGGCATCATTGTCATCGCTGCGACCAACCGTCCTGACGTACTGGATCCGGCACTGCTCCGTCCGGGCCGTTTCGACCGTCAGGTTGTGGTCGGTCTGCCGGATGTCCGTGGTCGCGAGCAGATCCTGAAAGTGCACATGCGCAAAGTTCCGTTGGCGGATGACGTGAATCCGGCGCTGATTGCCCGTGGTACCCCCGGTTTCTCCGGTGCGGACTTGGCCAACCTGGTCAACGAAGCAGCCCTCTTCTCTGCTCGTGAGAGCCGCCGAGTGGTCTCCATGGCCGAGTTCGAGAAGGCCAAGGACAAGATCATGATGGGTGCGGAACGCCGCTCCATGGTGATGAAAGAGTCCGAGAAAGAGATGACTGCATATCATGAAGCCGGTCACGCCATCATTGGTCGTCTGGTTCCGGATCATGACCCGGTTTACAAGGTCTCCATCATTCCGCGCGGTCGTGCGCTGGGTGTGACCATGTATCTGCCGGAGCAGGATCGCTGGAGCCACTCCAAGCAGCATCTGGAGTCGATGATCTCCAGCCTGTATGGCGGTCGTCTGGCAGAAGAGCTGATCTATGGTGCCGAGAAGGTTTCTACTGGCGCTTCCAACGACATCGAGCGAGCGACCGACATTGCACGCAAGATGGTGACCCAGTGGGGTATGTCCGAGCGTCTCGGCCCAATGCTCTACGCGGAAGAAGATGGTGAAGTGTTCCTCGGTCGCAGCATGGCCAAGGCCAAGCACATGTCCGACGATACAGCTCGTGTGATCGATGCCGAGGTCAAGCAGGTCATCGACCGCAACTACGCCCGTTCCAAGCAGATCCTGCTGGATAATATGGACGTGTTGCACAGCATGAAAGATGCGCTGATGAAGTACGAGACCATCGACGCCAAACAGATCGATGATCTGATGGCGCGTCGCGAGGTACGTGCTCCGAGCAACTGGCATGACGAGCACGGTGATACCCCGCAAGGCGGTTCCACTGTGGCTACCGAAGCCAAGCCTGCCGATGAGGCTGCACCGGTGGCGGATGTCACTATCGACAAAGCCAATGACGCGCCGGCCAAATAATTGTGACTCTCCAAACCCCGGGCTTGCCCGGGGTTTTTCTTTATCGGATGGACGTGAAAATGCAGTTAACCAGCAAGGGGCTCAGCCTCTCCCTCGATCGTCCCCATGTGATGGGGATCCTCAATGTGACGCCCGACTCCTTCTCCGATGGCGGCCATTTCAACCAGTTTGAACGGGCAATGGCCCATGCGCGCCAGATGGTCTCTGACGGTGCTACCCTCATCGACATCGGTGGCGAGTCAACCCGCCCTGGTGCGCCCGATGTGAGTGAGCAGGAGGAGCTGGACAGGGTCGTTCCTGTCGTGGAGCAGATGGCCCGTGAGCTGGATGTGATGATCTCCCTCGATACCTCCAAAGCGGCTGTGATGCGGGAGGGTTGCAAGGCGGGAGCCCATCTGATCAACGATGTGAGGGCGCTGCAAGAGCCGGGAGCACTGCAAGCCGCGGCCGAAGCTCGGGTTCCGGTCTGTCTGATGCACATGCAGGGGCAGCCGAGAACCATGCAGGTCGAGCCACACTATGACGATCTGATCGGGGAGGTTCGCGCCTTTTTTGAGCAGCGCATTGCGGCTTGTCTGGCGGTCGGGATCCGTCGTGAAGAGCTGTTGCTGGATCCGGGATATGGCTTTGGCAAGACCCTTGCACACAACTATCAGCTGTTAGCGGCTCAAAAGGAACTGCTTGATTATGGCTTGCCGCTATTGGTGGGGATGTCGCGAAAGTCTATGATAGGCAACCTGCTGGGCCGTCCGGTGGATGAGCGTCTGGCGGGCAGTCTGGCATGCGCCCTTATCGGCATGCAGCATGGGGCCCGCATCATCAGGGTACACGATGTACGGGAGACCATGGACGCATTGCGCGTCGGTTGGCTGGCAATGACGGGACAAGATTTTATTTCCAGATAATAAAGAGAACAGACAATGGCAAGAAAGTATTTCGGTACCGATGGTGTGCGCGGCAAGGTTGGCGAATACCCGATCACCCCTGATTTTGTAATGAAATTGGGTTGGGCTGCCGGCAAGGTGCTCTCCAAGAAGGGCACCAAAAAGGTGCTGATTGGCAAAGATACCCGCATCTCCGGCTACATGCTGGAATCCGCGCTGGAAGCGGGGCTCTCTGCGGCAGGCCTCAAGGCCATTCTGATGGGTCCCATGCCCACGCCGGCGGTTGCCTACCTGACTCGCACTTTCCGTGCCGAAGCTGGCATCGTCATCAGTGCTTCCCACAACCCCTTCTATGACAACGGCATCAAGTTCTTCTCCGCCGATGGCACCAAGCTGCCTGATGATGTTGAGCTGGCTATCGAAGCCGAGCTGGATCACGAGCTCAAGTGTGTCGAGTCGGCCGAACTTGGCAAAGCGGTGCGCATTGATGATGCTGCCGGTCGCTATATCGAATTCTGCAAGAGCACCTTCCCCTCCCACATGAATCTGGATGGGGTGAAAATGGTGGTCGACTGTGGCCACGGGGCGACTTATCACATTGCGCCTTCGGTTTTCCGCGAGCTGGGTGCTGAAGTGATCACCATGGGCTGTGCCCCGGATGGTCTCAACATCAACGATGGTGTTGGTTCGACTGCGCCTGACGCACTGGTTGCCAAGGTGCTGGAGTGCAAGGCCGATCTGGGGGTTGCCTTTGATGGTGATGGTGACCGTCTGATCATGGTCGACCATACCGGCTATCTCATCGACGGTGATGAAGTGCTCTACATCATCGCGCGCGATGCCCTGCGCAATGGTCGCCTCAAGGGGGGCGTAGTCGGCACCCTGATGGCCAACATGGGTCTGGAACTGGCGCTGCAAACCCTTGGTATTCCGTTTGCCCGTGCCAAGGTGGGTGACCGCTATGTGCTGGAGATGATGGAAGAGAAGGGCTGGCGCATCGGTGGCGAGAACTCCGGCCACATTATCTGTCTGGATCAGACCACTACGGGTGATGGCATCGTAGCCGCCTTGCAGGTGCTTACCGCCATGCGCAGTGCCGAGATGCCGCTGGCCAAGCTGCGCTCCGGCATGAGCAAGTTCCCGCAGGTGCTGGTTAATGTTCGTTTTGCCGAAGGCAAGGATCCGCTGGCCGCTGATGCTGTCATGGCTGAGGTTGCCAAGGTGGAACAGGAGCTGGCTGGTCGTGGTCGCGTACTATTGCGTAAATCAGGTACCGAACCGCTGATCCGGGTCATGGTCGAAGGGGAGCATGAACAGCAGGTGCGTGACATGGCTCAGCGCATCGCCAAGCAGGTTGAATCGGCGTTTTAATGAACAACCAGGGCGGCTTTTTAGCCGCCCTGGTTGTATCTTGTTCAAACGATTCAAAAATTTAAAAATAGCACTTGTCAGCTGAGCATCCTCTGGATATTATCAGCCCCGCTTTCGCAAGGGAGTTGCCGATGGGACATCGCAAGCAGTTTGTAGCAGCCAACTGGAAGTTGCACGGTAGTAGGTCGCAGTTAGAGCAGTTTACGAGTCAGTGCCTAAACGGTGTTGACGGAAAAGTAGATGTGGTTCTCTGTCCTTCCCATGTGCATCTCGACTTTAGTGCTTCACTGCTCAATGAGCAGAAGGTAATAAAGTTGGGGGCTCAGAATGTGAGTCAGCACGCTACTGGCGCTTACACTGGAGAAATCTCGTGTCAGATGCTGGTTGAGGCAGGGTGTCGTTACGTATTGGTAGGGCACTCCGAGCGCAGGCGTCTCTTTGGTGAGACCAGTTTTATCGTTGCAGAGAAGTTTGCGGCAGCCAGAGCGGCAGGCTTGATTCCCATCCTCTGTTTAGGTGAATCAGGTGCGGCGAGGCAGGCGAGAAGAGCCTTCGAGGTGATCGCTGAAGAGCTGGATATCGTCATAGAGAAAAATGGCGCGATGGCTTTCGATAATGCTATCATCGCCTACGAGCCGATTTGGGCTGTAGGTACAGGTAAATGCGCCACACCCGAGCAGGCACAAGAGGTTCATTCCTTTATACGTGGTCGCTTGGCGGAGGATACTCCGGTAATAGGTGAGAAAGTTAGAATCATCTATGGTGGGAGCGTAACGCCGAGCAACGCGAGAGATTTGTTTGCACAGCCCGACATTGATGGCGGACTGATTGGCGGAGCAAGCCTCGATAGCGATGCGTTTTTAGGAATTGTTGAAGCGGCAAAGGGTGCAAGTTAAATGTACGAGATTCTTTTAGTCGTTTATCTGCTGGTTTCACTGGCTCTGATTGGTCTGGTGATGATTCAGCAAGGTAAAGGGGCTGATATGGGCGCCTCCTTCGGCGCAGGGGCATCGAACACAGTATTCGGCTCCGGTGGTTCAGGCAGTTTCCTGACCCGAACAACAGCAATTTTGGCTACTCTGTTTTTCGTTATCAGCCTGGTGCTAGGATCTATGTCCAGCAACAAGGTAAAGCAGGGTAGTGAATGGGAAAATCTGCAACAAACCCAACAGGTTGAGCAGACCAAAGCGCCAGTGAAGAAAGATACTGACGTTCCCGAGTAAGAGTTTTGCCGTGGTGGTGGAATTGGTAGACACGCTATCTTGAGGGGGTAGTGCTCTAGGGTGTGCGGGTTCGAGTCCCGCCCACGGCACCAATTAAGCAGTGAGCTCGGGAAACCGAGTGTATTATAGCCAGTCAGTCTTGTATCGAGAGAGTGAAGTGGCTATAATCTCGCACGATTTCGGACGCGGGGTGGAGCAGCATGGTAGCTCGTCGGGCTCATAACCCGAAGGTCGTCGGTTCAAATCCGGCCCCCGCAACCAAATTTCACGCATTTCCTACGCTCAGGAAGGCGGTCGCTGCGAGGCGACAATCAGGGTAAAGCGCCAAGCCCCGATTTGACATCGGGGCTTTTTGTTATGTGCAATTTACTCTGAATCGATATCTATCTGGGCTTTATGCCCTTTTTTTGTTTTTCGGAGGGTGACTTTGGCTACGTTGGAACAACGTTTGACCGATCTGCTCGAGGCTCCGGTCGTTGCCTTGGGTTTTGAACTTTGGGGTATTGAGTTTATCCGTGCGGGTAAACACTCCACCTTGCGTGTCTATATCGACGGCGAGCAGGGTGTGACTGTCGAGAACTGTGCTGAGGTCAGCCATCAGGTTGGCGCCATCATGGACGTCGAAGATCCCATCACCGAGGAGTATTACCTCGAGGTATCCTCCCCCGGCCTGGATCGTCCCCTGTTCAAGGTTGCCCATTTCGAAAAATACGTTGGCCAAGAGGCGGCGGTAACGCTTCGGATGGCAACAAACAACCGCCGCAAGTTCAAAGGCGTAATCAAAGCTGTGCAAGGCGACATGATCACCCTGACAGTAGATGGTAAGGACGACGTGTTGGCTTTCACCAATATCCAAAAAGCGAACATAGTGCCGAACTTTGGTTAACGAGGCTATCGGATATGAATAAAGAGATTTTGCTGGTCGTTGACGCAGTATCCAACGAGAAAGCGGTACCCCGCGAGAAGATCTTCCAGGCTCTGGAAACCGCGCTGGCGACTGCGACCAAGAAGAAATATGAAGGCGAGATTGAAGTTCGGGTCGAAATCGATCGCAAGACCGGTGACTACGACACTTATCGCCGCTGGGTAGTCATTGCGGATCAAGCCGCGATGGAAAACCCCTATGCTGAAATCACCCTGGAAGCGGCGCAGATCGATCAGCCGGAAATCCAGATCGGTGAGTATGTTGAAGACCAGATCGACTCTGTAACCTTCGACCGCATCACTACCCAGACCGCCAAGCAGGTTATCGTGCAGAAAGTGCGCGAAGCCGAGCGTTCACAAGTAGTTGATCAGTTTAAAGATAAAGAAGGCACCATCATCAGTGGTGTGGTCAAGAAGAGTAACCGCGACAACGTCATCCTGGATCTGGGCAGCAATGCTGAAGCCGTGATCTTCCGTGATGACATGCTGCCGCGTGAAACCTTCCGCCCGGGCGACCGTGTCCGTGGCCTGCTCTATGCAGTGCGTCCGGAAGCCCGCGGTTCCCAACTGTTTGTCAGCCGTTCCAGCCCGGACTTCCTGAAAGAGCTGTTCCGTATCGAAGTACCGGAGATCGGTGAAGAGATGATCGAAATCATGGGCGCTGCCCGTGATCCGGGTTCCCGCGCCAAGATCGCGGTGAAGACCAACGATCGTCGTATCGACCCGATCGGTGCCTGTATCGGTATGCGTGGTGCCCGTGTGCAAGCTGTCTCCGCAGAGCTGAGCGGTGAGCGCGCCGACATCGTGCTGTACGATGACAACCCGGCCCAGTACGTGATCAATGCCATGGCGCCTGCCGATGTGGCCTCCATCATCGTTGATGAAGACAACCACACCATGGATATCGCCGTGGAAGCTGCCAACCTGGCTCAGGCCATCGGTCGCAATGGTCAGAACGTGCGTCTGGCCTCCCAGCTGACCGGTTGGGAGCTGAATGTGATGACCGTTGAGGACATGCGTGCCAAGCACCAGGCTGAAAACGACCGCATCATGAACCTGTTCACCAGCACCCTGGATATCGACGACGATTTCGCCGGGCTGCTGATGGAAGAGGGCTTCTCTACCCTGGAAGAGATCGCCTTTGTACCGGTCAACGAGCTGCTGGCTATCGACGGTCTGGATGATGACATGGTCGAAGAGCTGCGAAAGCGCGCCAAAGATGCCCTGACTACCAAGGCACTGGCCAAAGAAGAGTCTTTCGATGGCGTTGAGCCGTCCGAAGAGCTGCTCAATCTGAACGGTCTGAGCCGCGAACTGGCTTACGCTCTGGCGGGCCGTGGCGTGGGCACCCTGGAAGATTTGGCTGAGCAAGGTATCGATGACCTTGCTGATATTGAAGGGCTGACTGCCGAGAAGGCAGGTGAGCTCATTATGGCTGCTCGCAATATCTGTTGGTTCGGAGAAGAGCAGTCCGAGTAAGATCAAACGGAGGAAAATGAATGGCAGAAGTATCAGTCAAACAACTTGCCACTGACATCGACACACCGGTTGATCGTCTTCTCCAGCAGTTTGTCGATGCCGGTATCAGCAAGAGCAAGGCCGACGACATGGTCAGCGAGTCTGAGAAACAGGCTCTGCTGGCACACCTGAAGAAACAGCATGGAGGTGACGAGGTCGCCGCTCCTGCCCGCATGACCTTGCAGCGCAAGACCAAGAGCACCATCAGTGTTCAGGGGACTGGCGGCAAGAATAAGGAAGTGCAGGTAGAAGTGCGCAAGTCTCGCACCTATGTAAGACGCTCGGCGCTGGAAGATGAACAGCGTCAGGCGGAAGCCGAGGAAACAGCGCGTTTGGAAGCAGAAGAAAAAGCTCGTCGCGAGGCCGAAGAGAAGGCTCGCCTCGAAGCTGAAGAGAAGGCTCGCCGTGAGGCTGAGCAGGCTCGTCGTGAAGCTGAGGAAAAGGCGCGGATCGAGGCACAATCAAAGGCTCGACAGGCTTCACAGCCCGCCAAAGCAGCCAGTAGCACAGCTCAGCAAGAGGCAGAAAAGATGGCCAAGCGCGAAGCAGAAGAACTGAAGCGCCAACAGGAACAAACAGCTTTGAAAAAAGCTGAAGAACTCGCCGCGAAGAAAGCCGAAGAGGCTCGTCTCATGGCGGAACAGAACGCAGCCCGCTGGGCTGAAGAAGAGGCCGCTCGCGCCAAAGAGAGCAGCGACTACCATCTGACCACCAACAAGCATGCGCAAGCCGCAGAAGACGAGTTGGATCGGAAAGAAGAGACCAGCCGCCGCACTGCCGCAGCTGCCAAGGCACCGAAGAAAGCCGGTCGTCGTGAAGATGATCGCGACTCTCGCAACCCGCGTGCCCGCAAAGGCAAGCGCGGCAAGGTCGCCATGCCGAACGCCATGAAGCACGGCTTCAACAAGCCGGCTGCCGTGGTGAACCGCGACGTCGTCATCGGCGAGACCATCACTGTGGCCGAGCTGGCCAACAAGATGGCCGTCAAGGGCGTTGAAGTCATCAAGGTGATGATGAAGATGGGTGCCATGGCCACCATCAACCAGGTGATCGACCAGGAGACCGCTCAGCTGGTCGCCGAGGAGATGGGTCACAAGGTTGTGCTGCGTCGTGAGAACGAGCTGGAAGAGGCGGTACTGTCCGATCGTGACGAGACCTCCGAAGCCAAGCCGCGCGCACCGGTCGTTACCATCATGGGTCACGTTGACCACGGTAAGACCTCGCTGCTCGACTACATTCGTAAAGCCAAGGTTGCTGCTGGCGAAGCCGGTGGTATTACCCAGCATATCGGTGCTTACCACGTCCAGACCGACAGTGGCATGATCACCTTCCTGGATACCCCGGGTCACGCGGCGTTTACCTCCATGCGTGCTCGTGGTGCCAAGGCGACCGATATCGTTGTTCTGGTTGTTGCAGCTGACGACGGCGTGATGCCGCAAACCATCGAAGCTATCCAGCACGCCAAGGCTGCCGGTGTGCCGCTGGTTGTTGCGGTCAACAAGATCGACAAGCCGGAAGCGGATCCGGATCGCGTCAAGACCGAACTGGCCCGTTACAACGTCATGTCCGAAGATTGGGGTGGAGACTGCCAGTTCGTGCACGTGTCCGCCAAGTCTGGCGAAGGCATCGACGACCTGCTGGAAGCCATCCTGATCCAGGCCGAAGTACTGGAGCTGAAAGCGGTGGTTGATGGCATGGCCAACGGCGTCGTGATCGAATCCTTCCTGGATAAAGGTCGTGGTCCGGTTGCTACCGTACTGGTACAAGAAGGTACTCTGCGTCAGGGCGACATCGTTCTGTGTGGTCTCGAGTACGGCCGTGTTCGCGCCATGCGTGACGAACTGGGTCGCGAGATCAAGGAAGCGGGTCCGTCCCTGCCGGTGGAAATCCTGGGTCTGTCCGGCGTTCCCTCTGCCGGTGACGAAGCCACCGTTGTCCGTGACGAGAAGAAAGCCCGTGAAGTGGCGCTCTATCGTCAGGGCAAGTTCCGCGAAGTCAAGCTGGCTCGCCAGCAGAAGGCCAAGCTGGAAAACATGTTCGCCAACATGACCGAGGGCGAAGTGTCCGAAGTGAACGTGGTGATCAAGGCCGACGTACAAGGTTCTGTGGAAGCGATCTGTGATGCGCTGGTCAAACTCTCCACCGACGAAGTGAAGGTGAAGATCGTGGGTTCCGGCGTAGGTGGTATCACCGAAACCGACGCGACCCTGGCTGCTGCTTCCAGCGCCATCTTGGTTGGTTTCAACGTCCGTGCCGACGCATCTGCGCGCAAGGTCATCGAATCCGAGAGCCTGGATCTGCGTTACTACTCCGTCATCTATGACCTGATCGACGAAGTGAAGCAGGCCATGAGCGGCAAGCTGGCCCCTGAGTATCGTCAGGAAATCATCGGTCTGGCTGAAGTGCGTAGCGTCTTCAAGTCTCCGAAGTTCGGCGCTGTTGCCGGCTGTATGGTTACCGAAGGTGTGGTCAAGCGTTCCAACCGTATCCGCGTTCTGCGTGACAACGTGGTTATCTATGAAGGCGAGCTGGAATCCCTGCGCCGCTTCAAGGATGACGTCAACGAAGTTCGCAACGGCTACGAGTGTGGTATCGCGGTCAAGAACTACAACGACGTGCGCGAAGGCGACCAGATCGAAGTTTACGAGACTGTTGAAATCCAACGGACTCTGTAAGCCGAGAGTTAGACAAAATAGGGGGCCGCGGCCCCCTTTTATCGCAGGATAGAATATGGCCAGAGAATTCAGCCGGACCCGTCGGGTCGGACAGCAGATCCAGCGTGAAATCGCGCTGATCCTGCAGCGCGAGGTGAAAGACCCGCGCATCGGCATGGTGACTGTTTCCGATGTGGAAGTGTCCCGTGACCTCAACTATGCCAAGATTTACGTCACCTTCTTGCAGCTGGAAAATGATGCCGAGCGCATCAAGGAAGGCTTGCAGGGTCTGACCGAAGCAGCCGGATATATCCGTAGTCTGCTGGGCAGTGCCATGCGTCTGCGCGTGGTGCCCGAGCTGCGTTTCTACTACGACCAGACCCTGGTCGAGGGGATGCGTCTCTCCAACCTGGTGACCAACACTGTGCGTGAAGACAAGCGTCGCATGGCCGAATCCGGCCGTGACGAAGAAGCTGAATCCGCACCGGATGACACGACTGAGGATAAAGCCTGAGATGACCCGAAGACGTCGTTTCAAGGGCCGTGATGTGCACGGCATTCTGCTGCTGGACAAGCCGACCGGCCTGACCTCCAACGATGTGTTGCAGAAGGTCAAGCGCATCTACAACGCCGCCAAGGCCGGTCACACCGGCGCACTGGATCCGCTGGCGACCGGCATGCTGCCGATCTGCCTCGGCGAGGCCACCAAGTTCTCCCAGTATCTGCTGGAAGCGGACAAGCGCTATGAGGTGACCGCCAAACTGGGCGAGCGCACCAACACCAGCGACTCCGATGGTGAGGTGGTCTCCACCCGTCCGGTGAACGTGGCTGTCGGTACCCTGATCGAGGCGCTGGACCAGTTCCGTGGCCCCATCATGCAGGTGCCGTCCATGTACTCCGCGCTCAAGCACAACGGCCGTCCGCTCTACGAATATGCCCGCGAAGGCATCGAGATCGAGCGAGAAGCCCGTCCCATCACCGTATTCGAGCTCAAACTGCTGAGCTTTGAAGGTGATGAGGTGCGCCTTGAAGTGCACTGCAGCAAGGGCACCTACATCCGCTCTCTGGTGGATGATCTGGGTGAAGTACTGGGTTGTGGCGCCCACGTGACCCAGTTGCGTCGTACCCAGGTGGCCAGCTATCCGTATGAGCGGATGCTGACTCTGGAGCAACTCGAGTGCATCTTCGAGCAGGCCAAGGCCGAGAGCATCCCGCCGCGCGAGCAGCTGGATCCTCTGTTGTTGCCGATGGATACCGCCGTAGCAAGCTTGCCCGAGGTGAACATGCTGGCGGTTGTGGCTGCCTATGTGAATCAGGGCCAGGCCGTGCAGGTGGCGGGTGCGCCGCAAAGCGGTCAGGTTCGCATGACGGTCGGCCCGGAGCGCGAGTTCATCGGGGTTGGCGAGATTGATGACGATGGCCGCGTCGCTCCCAAGCGACTGGTGCGTTATCACGACGAGGAGTGATCCTCAGGCGGTATCAGCGCGTCTTTCCCGTTTCGCCTCTTTATCGTTGCGAAAAGGGGCGGGGGCGATTATGATACCGCCCTCATTTCACGGCTGAATTAGAGATTGGCTGTGAACCTTTAAACACTCTACTGGAGTATTACCATGTCTCTAAATGCTGAGATCAAAGCTCAAATCGTTGCTGACAACGCTCGTTGCGCCAACGACACCGGTTCCCCCGAAGTGCAAGTTGCCCTGCTGACTGCCCAGATCAACCATCTGCAAGGTCACTTCAAAGAGCACTCCAAGGACCACCACGGTCGTCGCGGTCTGCTGCGCATGGTTTCCCAGCGTCGTAAGCTGCTGGACTACCTGAAGCGTAAAGATTCCGAGCGTTATGCTGCTCTGATCGCCAAGCTGGGTCTGCGTCGTTAATCGACCATCAGATTTCGCGAAAAAGGGGAACCGTCAGGTTCCCCTTTTTTATTGCTCTTCAAGCCGTTGCCTGCCTCACAGAATTCGCGTCGCCGCTTACCTTTTGCATCGAATCAAGTATACTTGTGCGCGAATTTAAAGAGCCAAATTGTAAAAAGGAAATTCACGTGAATCCTATTGTAAAGTCATTCCAGTACGGTCAACACACCGTCACTCTGGAAACCGGTGTGATGGCCCGTCAAGCCACTGCGGCCGTTATGGTCAGCATGGACGATACCTGCGTATTTGTGACCGTAGTCGGCAAGAAAGAGGCCGATCATGGCCGTGATTTCTTCCCGCTGACCGTCAACTACCAGGAGCGTACCTATGCTGCTGGTCGTATCCCGGGTGGTTTCTTCCGTCGTGAAGGCCGTCCGAGCGAAGGCGAGACCCTCATCTCCCGTCTGATCGACCGTCCTATTCGTCCGCTGTTCCCGGAAGGCTTCCTCAATGAGGTTCAGGTCGTTGCGACCGTAATGTCCGTGAATCCGGCCGTATCCCCCGACATCGTTGCCATGATCGGTGCCTCTGCTGCACTGGCCATCTCCGGTATCCCGTTTGGCGGCCCGATCGGTGCTGCTCGCGTGGGTTACATGAACGGTCAGTATGTGCTGAACCCGACCACCACCGAACTGCCGCAGAGCGATCTGGATCTGGTGGTTGCCGGTACTGCCAACGCGGTACTGATGGTTGAGTCCGAAGCGGCCATCCTTTCCGAAGAGGTAATGCTGGGCGCCGTGGTATACGGTCACGAGCAGATGCAGACCGTGATCAATGCGATCAACGAGTTTGCCGTTGCCGTTGGCACCAAGCCGTGGGATTGGACTCCGCCTGCCGTCAACGAAGCGCTGAAAGCCAAGGTTGCCGAGCTGGCGAGCGCCGAACTGGGTGAAGCCTACCGCATCACCGAGAAGGCCGTTCGTTACGAAACCATCGCGGCCATCAAGGGCCGTGTGGTTGAGCAAGTTATCGCTTCCGGCGTGGAAGAAGATGCCAAGAAGATCGGCGAAGAGTTCCACAGTCTGGAAAGCCGCATCGTTCGTGGTCGCGTAGTACGCGGTGAGCCGCGTATCGATGGTCGCGATCCGGAAATGATCCGCGCCCTGAGCGTAGGTACCGGTATTTTGCCCCGTGCTCACGGCTCTGCCCTGTTCACCCGTGGTGAAACTCAGGCCATCGTGGTCGCCACTCTGGGTACCGAGCGTGACGCCCAGAACATCGATGAGCTGACCGGCAACCGTGCCGATCGCTTCATGCTGCACTACAACTTCCCGCCATACTGTGTCGGTGAGACTGGCATGATGGGTAGCCCGAAGCGTCGTGAAATCGGTCACGGCCGTCTGGCCAAGCGCGGCGTTGCTGCCGTGATGCCGAGCGCCGCCGAGTTCCCGTACGTGGTGCGCGTGGTCTCTGAAATTACCGAATCCAACGGTTCCTCCTCCATGGCGTCTGTCTGTGGTTCCTCTCTGGCGCTGATGGATGCCGGTGTGCCGATCAAGGCCTCCGTTGCCGGTATCGCCATGGGTCTGGTGAAGGAAGAAGAAGGTTTCGTTGTGCTGTCCGACATTCTGGGTGACGAAGATCACCTGGGCGACATGGACTTCAAAGTAGCCGGTACCACCGAAGGTGTGACCGCGCTGCAGATGGACATCAAGATCGAAGGCATCACCAAAGAGATCATGGAGATTGCTCTGAAGCAAGCTCGTGGCGCTCGTCTGCACATCCTGAAAGTGATGGACGAAGCTATCCAGGCTCCCCGTGCCCAGATCTCCGATTTTGCACCGCGTATCCACACCATCAAGATCAATCCTGAGAAGATCAAGGACGTGATCGGTAAGGGTGGTTCCGTGATCCGTGCGCTGACCGAAGAGACCGGCACCAACATCGAGCTGGATGATGACGGCACTGTACGTATCTCCGCCGTGGCCAACGAAGCCGCCATGGAAGCGATCCGTCGCATCGAGGCCATCACCGCCGAGATCGAAGTGAACCGCATCTATGAAGGTAAAGTTGTTCGTCTGGCCGATTTCGGTGCATTCGTCAACATTCTGCCGGGCAAAGATGGTCTGGTACACATCTCCCAGATCACCGACGCTCGCGTGCAGAACGTGGCTGACCACCTGACCATTGGTGACGTGGTCAAGGTGAAGGTACTGGAAGTGGACCGTCAGGGCCGCGTACGTCTCTCCATCAAGGAAGCGAACGCCCCGACCGAAGCAGCTGCACCTGCTGCTGACGCCGCTCCGGCCGCTGAAGAAGCGCCTGCTGCAGAGTAATCTGCTCGCCTGATACCGGATTGGTTCCGGTTGATGTAAAAAGTCCGGCTCCCCTTGGGGAGCCGGACTTTTTTATGGTCAAAACGCGCGATAAGGGATTATTTGCCGAGGATGGCGTACTGCATCTCTTGCAAGGGAAGCACATGGCGGGCAGCTCCCAGCTTGATCGCCTCCTTGGGCATGCCGAAGACCACGCAGGAGGCCTCATCCTGGGCATAGGTGTTGGCACCCGCATCCAGCATCTCGCGCAATCCCCGGGCACCGTCATCCCCCATGCCGGTCATGATGATGCCGGTGGCATTCTTGCCGGCATATTTGGCAACGGAGCGAAACAGCACATCCACCGAGGGGCGATGGCGGTTGATAAGCGGCCCGTCGACTACCTCGACGTGATAGTAGGCACCGCTGCGTTTGAGCAGCATATGCTTGCCTCCGGGGGCAATCAGTGCCAGCCCCGGGATCACCCTGTCATTGTTTCTCGCCTCCCGCACTTCTATCTGGCAGACCCCGTTCAGGCGTTCGGCAAACATGGCGGTAAATTTTTCCGGCATGTGCTGCACGATGACAATGCCGGGGCTGACCCGGGGCAAGGCTGTCAGCACGGCTTCCAGTGCTTGTGTGCCGCCGGTCGAGGTGCCGATGGCGATGAGCCGCTCGGTGGTTTGTGCCATGGCGTGCTGGTTGGGCGCCAGCATGGCATCCGCGTTGAGTTTGGTGCTGACCGGCACAGAGGAGGGCTTGCCCACGCGCTTGAGATTGGCCTGGGCCGCAGCACGTACCGCCATGGCCAGGTCGTGGGCAGATTCTTGCAGAAAGCTTTTTATCCCCATGGTCGGTTTGGTGATGATGTCCACCGCGCCGGCAGCCATTGCCTGCAGGGTGGTCTCGGCCCCCTTTTCGGTGAGGGAGGAGCAGATCACCACCGGGGTGGGATGCTCTGCCATGATCTTGGTGAGAAAAGTGATGCCATCCATACGGGGCATCTCCACATCGAGCACGATGACGTCAGGCCACTCTTTCTTCAGTTTTTCCTGGGCAAACAGGGGGTCTGATGCTGTGGCGATCACCCGGATATCAGGCTCCTGCTCCAACACCGCTTGCAATACCTGTCTGACCACGGCGGAATCATCCACCAGCATGACCCGGATCTGCTTCATTCTCGCGACTCCCGTTGATGTGGCAGACGATGATGGCGGAGCCAGACACTGCCGTTGCTGAGCTCAAAGAGCAAGCTTCGGTGGCCGCTATGGCCAAGATGATGAGCCTTGATATCAAGGCCAAGGTGTCGGGTCAGCTGCCAGGCTGCCTGAATATTTTTGGCGGCGACATTGTTGTCGCTCTGTGCGTATTGAGGCTCGGTAAACATGTTGCCACCCCCGAACAACTTGGCCTCGTATTCATGGATGGGGGCGGGATAGTGACTGGCCGCTTGCAGCAGCAAGGCGAGGGCCTCATCGGCATAGCGCCCATCCAGCTTGGCAGAGGGATTGCGCCGACTTGGCAGCATGTAGTGACACATTCCTCCCTGCTTCTGCTCCGGATGCCACAAGGTGATGGCAATACAGGAGCCCAGTACGGTTCTGACCACCACATCCTCCTTGCCAAAGAAGAGCTCTCCCGGTTGCAGGATCACCTCCCGTGCCATGACTTATCTCTTCTGATAGATGGAAGGAGAGACAAGCTGCAGGCCGTGGTGCAGGCCATGCAGGCTCTCGGCGTGGCTCACCAGCAGGTAGCCACCGGGTTTGAGTCTGGGTACCAGCCGCTGCAAAACTTGCCCTTTGGTCTCCTTGTTGAAGTAGATCATCACGTTTCTGATGAAGATGACGTCAAACATGCCGATGTCCGGCAGATCCTGATTGAGGTTGATCTGCATGAACTGCACCTTGTCCCGCAACTTGCGATCGATGATGAAGATGCCCTCCTGCAGGCCTACACCCTTGAGGCAATATTTCATCAAAAAGGGCAGTGGAATATTTTGCGCCCGCTCGATGGGGTAGCGACCGCTCATCGCCTGTTCCAGCACCCGGGACGAGATATCGGAGGCCAGGATCTCCCAGTTGAAGGTGCTGCGTTTTTCCGCGAGGGTCATGGCTAGACTGTAGGGCTCCTCGCCGGATGAACTGGCGGCACTCCAGACCCGCAGCGATTGCTCGGGCGGGAGCGCTGAGACTATCTCCCGCGTCAGAAACTCGAAGTGTTTGGGCTCCCTGAAAAAGTAGGTTTCGTTGGTGGTAAGGAGATCAAGCGCCAGCTGCAGTTCGCTGCTGCGATCGTTCATGATGAGCTGGAAATAGTCGTCATAACTATCCAGCTCATAGTGACAGAGCCGTTTCGCCAGGCGGCTGGCTACCAGCGCCTTCTTGGCTGGAGACAGCTCTATCCCCGCCGTTTGATGAAGCCAGTGTTGGAAACGGGAGAACTCATCATCATGCAGCTGGGTTTGATACAAAAAACTGTCCCTCTACCTGTGTTGTGGCGATGGGAGAGGCAACGCCTCTCCCGTGACTAGAACCGGACAAAATCGCCATCGCCGATGGGGCGTTGGCCTGTGGCGGCTCGTTCCCGACTGTTCGCATTGCTCTCGTTCATGAAGCGACCTCGGGTATTGGGGTGAAGATGCGAGGTGGCTGCTTTACCTTCTTTGGCGTGGACCTCCAGGGTAAAGAACTCCATGGCCAGCTGCAGCTGTTCAGCCTGGCTGCTCATCTCTTCTGCCGTGGCAGCCAGCTCTTCGCTGCAAGAGGCGTTCTGCTGGGTAACCTGACTCAGCTGGTTCATGGCCTGGTTGATCTGGCTGACACCGGTGGATTGCTCAACCGAAGCGGCACTGATCTCCTGTACCAGATCCGAGGTCTTGTTGATTGAAGGAACCATCTGATCCAACAAACGACCGGCTTTTTCTGCCATCTCGACACTGCTGGAGGCCAGCTCGCCAATCTCCTGGGCTGCCACCTGGCTGCGTTCGGCCAGTTTGCGCACCTCCGCCGCCACTACGGCAAAGCCTTTGCCGTGATCGCCTGCCCGCGCCGCTTCGATAGCTGCGTTGAGTGCCAACAGATTGGTCTGGTAGGCGATGTCATCGATGATGCCAATCCGTCTGGCGATCTGCTTCATGGCATCCACAGTCAGTTTGACCGCTTCACCTCCCTCTACGGCCTCTTTGGCTGCTTTGCTGGCCATGCCATCGGTGACCTGGGCATTGTCGGTATTCTGGTTGATGCTGGCGCTCATCTGCTCGATGGAGGCGCTGGTCTCCTCCATGCTGGAGGCCTGTTCACTGCTGGATTGGCTGATCGACTGGGCGGTCGCGCTTACCTGCTCGGCGGCACTGGAGAGGTTGTCAGAGGCGCCGCGCACTTCGGTGACGATGTTGGTGAGCGAAGCGATGGTCTTGTTGAGCGCATCCTTGGTGGTGCCAAACACACCGGGGTAGTCCGCCTCAATCTGTTGGGTCAGATCCCCTTTTGCCAAACATTGCACGACCCGGATGACGTCGTTGAGGGTGCTGTCGATCACTTCTGCAATCTGGTTGATCCCTTCTCCCATCGCCTGAAAGAAGCCGCTCTTGCCAGCAAGTTCCATCCTGCGGTGCAGCTCGCCATTAATCACGGCCTGCACAATGTCGGACATCTCTTTCTCTATCATCACTTCCTTGGTTCTGTCGGCCCATTCGACCACGGATCCCAACCGTTCTCCCGTATCGTTGAAGACCGGATTGGCGATCAGGGAGAAGGTGCGCCCCCCCAGCTGTATCTGGGTGCGGTAGGTGCTGTTGAGTTTGGCCAGCATGGCGCGCTGATGGCCGGGATTTTTATGAAAGCTGTCGATGTTGGCGCCCATCAGCTGATTGGCGTTGAAGCTGTAGAGCTCTTTCTTGATGTCGGTCTCAGCCTGATTGAGCATGCCGGTCACTGCCTCGTTCATATAGATAATGTCGAGGTTGGTATCGGCAATCATCACGTTGGTACTGGCGCAGTCGAGGGCTTTGCGAACCAGCTGGTTCTCATGGAGCAATACCTGGTTCTTTTTAATGTCGTTGCGGCTCTGTTCCAGCTTGTCACTGAGCAAGGTGACCACCTCGTTGATGGCATGTCCTACTTCACGCAAGGGGCTATCCATACCGGAAAGATCGAGTGGTGCTGGAACCTGCTCTGCCAGGACTGCGTGTTGCAGCTGGCCGATTGCGTCGAGTAACTGGGTCCGCTGCCTCACTTCGGTGGCATTGTCTCCGAAGAGTTTTCCTAAGAGTGATTGGGTCATGAGCGTTTCCTTATGCTGCATGTCGTGGAGTATGGAGGCCTGTTCAGGAGGGTTGCAGGTTGCCTTGTGGCAACCTTGCCTGTGGCTGGGCCAGTTCGTTGAGTTGAGCCATCTCATCGAGTGACAACACTTTCTCGGTATCGATGAGGATGACGAATTTGCCGTTGACCTTGCCCATGCCGCTGATGAAATCGGCCCGGATGCGGGCACCAAAACTGGGTGGGGGCTCGATATCTGCTTGTGGGATACCCAGTACTTCCGATACGGAATCCACCACAACGCCAATATCCTGACCTACAGGTTCATCGCCCTGCGGAGCCACCCCCTCAATAATGACGATGCAACTGCGGCGAGTGATGACCGAAGGTGCATTGCCAAAGCGGGCATTCAAGTCTACGACCGACACTACCGCTCCTCTGAGGTTGATTACGCCACGAATAAAACCCGGCATCATCGGAACCGGAGTGATATTGCCGTATTCGATGATCTCTTTGACCCCCAGAATATTGATGGCGAACATCTCGTTGTTGATCTGAAATGTCAGGTACTGGGCATCGCCACTGCTCTCGTCAGCGGCCGCTGTTGGCACCGTGATGTCGGTGGATGTATGCATGGTCGCCTCCGGTTAAAAGCGGACAAAATCCGCGTCATCAATGGAATGGGATGATGGTTGACTGGGCTGGCAGGCCCGTTGTGGGGGGGCGATGAAACTGCCTCTTGGAGGCATGCCCTTGTGGCCGGTTTCATGGGGCCTGGTGTTGAGTTGCGCACTTTTTTCCAGAGCAAAAAAGGCCATGGTTTGCTGCAATTCGCTGGCTTGTGAACTCATCTCTTCGGCCGTGGCCGCCAGCTCCTCGCTGCTGGCCGCATTCTGCTGTGTCACCTGATTAAGCTGGTTCATGGCCAGACTAATCTGGTTGGCTGCGCTGGCCTGTTCACCTGAGGCGGCATTGATCTCTTGTACCAGATCAGAGGTTTTGCGAATGGAGGGGACGATCCTCTCCAGCAGGTTGCCAGCCCGCTCTGCCTTGCTGACGCTGTCGGAGGAGAGCTCGCCAATCTCCTGCGCTGCGATCTGGCTGCGCTCTGCCAGTTTTCTCACCTCGGCAGCAACCACCGCGAAGCCTTTGCCATGCTCTCCGGCGCGAGCCGCCTCGATGGCGGCGTTGAGGGCAAGCAGGTTGGTCTGGTAGGCAATGTCGTCGATGATGCTGACTTTCTTGGCGATTTGCTGCATGGCGGTCACCGTCTGTTGAACGGATTGGCCCCCTTCGGTTGCCTCCTGAACCGAGTTGCTGGCCATGCTGTCGGTGATCTTGGCGTTCTCGGTGTTCTGATTGATGCTGGCGCTCATCTGCTCGATAGAGGCGCTGGTCTCTTCAACGCTGGCCGCTTGCTCGCTGGTGGCCTGGCTCAATGCCTGCGCCGTATTGCTCACCTGATTGGAGGCATTGGTCAGGTTGTCGGCGGCGTTACGTACCTCTTCGATGATATTGGTCAGCGCAGTGATGGTCCGGTTTAGGCCGTCTTTGGTCTGGCCAAAAATTCCTGGGTAGGGCTCATCGATCCGTTGGGTCAGGTCCCCCTTGGAGAGTGCGGTGGCGATGCGCATCACATCTTCCAGGCTGGTATCTGTCACATGGGAGAGGCGATTCAGCAGCTCGGATACCCGCTTGATATATCCCTGACGATCCTCCAGCGCAATCTTGTGGCTGAAGTCGCCCTGTTCGACAGCGGCAGTGACCAAGGTCTCGATATCCGTGATCAAGGCTCCCAGTTTCTTGACCATGTTATCCATCGCCATCAAGAGCTGACCCGCTTCATCGTTGGAGTCTATCTGGATCGATACATCCAGATTGCCATCGGCCAGACTATTGGCCACGCGCAGAGCCTGTTCGATAGGGGTGATGATGCTTTTGATCAGCAGGGTGCCAAACCAGGCTGCGAGTGCGATGCCGACCGCGATAACCACCGCCATGGTTATCAGCATCACGTCATACCAGGATTGCGCTGCGGTATATTCCGACTTGGCCACATTGAGCTGCAGGTTAACCAGCTCGGTGATTTTGTTGCCTATCGGGTCGATGGAGCCATAGAGGGTACCGTCAAAATTGTTCAGCATGCCAGTAATCATGCCGTGCTGGGTGGCTAGGTATTTCTCCAGCTTGCCAATATCGGTATCGGCCGCGTTGAACAGGGTTGTCGCCTCGGCTGACAAACGCTGTTCATCTGGTGTGAGAGTGGTGGACTGGTAGTGATGCCACTCGTTTTTGATTGTCTGCTGGGCCTGTTGTATCTGCTTCAAAGCCTCTTCTGCCGGGATCAGTCCCGCATTGGCCTTGTTGAGGTTGTCGATGATCGAGACGGCATAGCTGTCGGAGATGGTCTTCAGCTGCTTGAGGGGAACCACCCTGTCGTTGTAAACGCGCTGCAACCCGGTATTGCTGCTCTGCATGTTGTATAACCCGAGGCTGTCAACGGCCAGCAGCAGCAGGCAGAGCATGCAGAGCAGTACAATAAGACGCAATTTGATGGTGGAATTTTTTAACATGATGGTCCCCTCAGTTGATGCTGGATTGAGGCAGGTTGCGCGACACTGTCAACCTGTTGAGCTGACAGGATTCCTGAGTGATTGCGTGCTGGATCAGCGAAGGAATGTCGAGGATCAGGGCGACCTCTCCCCCCCCCAGAATGGTTGAACCACTAATGCCCTGCAGGCGCTGGAACAATTTCCCCAACGGTTTGATGACGGTCTGGAATTCTCCCAGCAGTTCATCCACTACCAGTCCGGATTTTTTGCCTGCATGGCTGACCACGACAATGTTCTCGCGCCTCCCTTTGCTGCCATTGGTATCGAAGTAGTGTTGCAGGCGGATAAAGGGCAGCACCTCGCCACGCAAATTGATGTAATTGCGACCCTGGGTATCGGACAGTGCACTCTGGGTCAATTCAACGCACTCGATCACCATATCGAGGGGAATGACGTAGTGGGTGTCGCAGACTCGCACTAGGAAGCCGTCGATGATGGCAAGGGTAAGCGGCAGGCGGATCTGCACACGGGTTCCTTTTCCCGGGATGCTGTCCAGATCGACCGTGCCGCGCAGGGCAGTGATGTTGCGTTTGACGACATCCATGCCAACCCCGCGACCGGAGAGGTTGGTTATCGCCTCGGCGGTAGAGAACCCCGGCTCGAAGATCAGGTTGTATATCTCCTGATCCGTCAGCGTGGTGGTTGGGTTGATCAGACCGCGCTCGATGGCTTTTTGCTGGATCCTGGCTTTGTTGAGACCTGCACCGTCATCCCGAATTTCGATGACGATACTGTTGGAGTCGTGATAGGCATTAAGATTCAGGGTGCCACGGGGGGATTTGCCTGCCAGCAGCCGTTGCTCTGCCGATTCAATGCCATGATCCATCGAGTTTCTGACCAGATGCATCAGCGGATCGCCGATCTTCTCTACCACCGACTTGTCCAGTTCAGTCTCGGCTCCGGAGATCACCAGAGTGATATCCTTGTTCAGTTCCTGACTGACATCGCGCACCACCCGCTGGAAGCGGTTGAAGGTATCGCCGATAGGCACCATTCGCAGGCGCAGTGCACTGTCGCGGATCTCTTCCACCAGCATGGCAATGACCGAGGTGGCTTCCTGCAGTTGGCTTTCGCGGGTGCGTTGGGCCAGCAGATTGGCTCCTGAACTGGCGACTACCAACTCCCCGACCAGATTGATTAGATCGTCCAGCTTGTCGGCATGCACCCTGACGTAACGGCCCTCTTTGCTCTTGCTCTCCTTGGTCTGGTTCTGTTTTTTCAGGGCGGCATCGACGACGGCTTCGTTGACAGCTCCCTGCGCAATCAGGATCTCCCCGAGTTTGGGCGCTTGTTCTGCCGGGGTCGCTTGTTGTGCCTGCAGACCGCTTGCTAACTCCTCTGCCGTCAGGGCGCCGGTGTTGACCAGCAACTGCCCCAACATGGAGCTATCTTCAGGCAGCGACTCGATCAGGTTGATGAACTCGGCGATCTTGCTGTGGGGCGGCAAGATGGTGATCTGGCAGTCATCTCTGACAAATTCAAAGACATCGCTGATGGCTGCCTTATCTGCCTGCGAGTCGAAGTCTATCTCGTAGCCGAGGTAGCAATTCTCCGGATCGAACTGTTCCCAATCCGGTAGCGCCTGATGGATGGTCTCCACCGAGCATATGGTTCCTAGTGTGCCGAGATAGCGCAGAAATGCGGCCGGATCCATGCCATTGCGCAGCACATCGGGACCAAAACGCAGGGATATATGCCACAGGGAGGCGGAGCTGGTAATCCCTCCCTCTTTTTCGATCTTGGGCTCCGGCGTATGTACAGTATCTGGCAGCGTGGCATGGGGGACGCACTGATGACGGGTGAGGGTGAGCCTCAGCCGTTCATCCTGGTTGGCATCGCCCTCGCTTAACGTGCTGCCCTGTTCTGCAACGACACTGATGAGCGTCTGGATGTGGTCACAGCTCTCCAGCAGATCCTTGATCAGAGGAGAGGTGACGGTGAGCTGCTGATTGCGGATCTGGTCGAGCAGATCCTCGACGATATGGGTAAACCCGACGATTGGTTGCAGACCAAACAGGCCAGCCGACCCCTTGATGGTATGAGCAGCACGGAAGATGGCACCAATCAGCTCGCTATTGTCAGGGTCAGATTCCAGTGATAGAAGGGCTGACTCCATCTCTTCAAGCAACTCGCGTGCCTCGGCGATATAGGTTTGTAAAGCCTGATCAAGATCGATGCTCACGGTGACTCCTTGTCATGGTGGCTCAGGGCCGTTCGCCATGGGTGATGAGGGTGGGGTCGCCAAAAAAGGCCGAGAGCTGGCAGAGCTCCAGCAGTTCAAGCACAACATGGCTGTGCCAGACCAGCGCCAGGGAGGAGCCTTGCTGCAGAGCGGTTTTCTTCGCTGCCAGCAGCAATTGCAGCCCGGCGCTGTCTATCTCGGATACCGCCGCCAGATTCAGCTCCAGTTCGTTCCCCTGATGTAATAAGGGTGAGAGAGCATCTTTCAGCTCGCTGACTGTATAAATGGTGATCTCATCCGGCATGGTCACCACTACCTTGTTGTCGAGTAGCTCACTCTGTAGTTGCATGATGCGCTCCGGATCACGGCATGATGAGCTTGGCGACTGCGGCCAGCATCTGTTCGGGCTGGAAGGGTTTGACCACCCAAGCTTTGGCTCCTGCGGCTTGTCCCTCCTGCTTCTTGCTGTCCTGAGACTCGGTGGTCAGCATGATGACAGGGGTAAATTTGTAGTTGGCCAGCTTTTTGGCCTCTTTGACAAAGGTGATGCCATCCATGTTCGGCATGTTGACGTCACTGATGATCAGGTTGATCTTCTTGCCATCAAGTTTGTTGAGCGCATCTTTGCCGTCAGAGGCTTCCATGACCTCATAACCGGCTCCCTTGAGGGTCATGCCTACGACTTGGCGAATAGTTGCCGAGTCATCCACGATCAGGATCGTTTTGCCCATATCTCTCTCCTAGAAAAATGTGATGTCGGCGCTGCTTGGTTGCGCGTTGACAGAACGGGTGGTGCGACCATGGTGAATATTGCGCTGTTCGTCGGTGGCGTATGAGAGTTCCATCTCTGCCAGCCAGCGATTGGCATCGATCTGGATTGGCCCTGTCGCATTGCTGCTCTGCTCCGAAGCAACCAGATGGCTGGAGAGGCTCTCCATGTTTTGTCTGACGTGGCTGAGAATCTGGCTGACCCTGTCTTGAAATTGCAGCGAGACAATGACGCTGGAGATTTCGCGATGGATATCGGTGCTCTCGTTTTGCAGCAGGGAGGCGGATTCCGCCAGGCTGTCAGTGGCATGGCGAAAACGGGCCAGTACCTGTTCGATTGTCTGCTCCGAATTGAGCGCCGAGGCGTGATCCCGTGCGGCAGCATTTTCGGCAATCTGGAAGGCGCGGCCGATAGCAGTATTGATGGTGTCTACCTTGTCGGTCATCTTCTGGGCGGTTTCGCTGGAGAGGCGGGAGAGGTTGCGCACTTCATCCGCGACCACAGCAAAGCCACGGCCTGCTTCCCCTGCACGAGCCGCTTCAATGGCGGCGTTGAGGGCCAGCAGGTTGGTCTGGGAGGCGATTTTGGCCACATCCATGGCCATGGTGTTGAGTTCTATGGTGTAGGTGGTCAAGCTTTTTATCTCACCCAGCATGGCGTCCCGATTGGCCTGGGCGGAGTGCAGGATGGCCACTACCTCATTGAGTTGCTGCTGGCTCTCGCTCAAGACTCCTGCCATGCCACGGGAATTGGCATCACCCAGTTCTCCGGCTGCCAGATGAGAAGCATTGACTGCTTCTTCCAGCTTGTTGGCCAAGCCGCTGAAGCGTTGAGTCAGGTCAATCATCGCGGCTTCGGTTTGTTGACGAGAGCTTTCAATTTGCTGGGACCAGATGGGGAGTGCCTTCTCGCACACCTGTTCGAGCCCGATGATGGAGTGGGCGAGAGGATCGGTTGCGACGGTTTGTTCCTCTCCTGCAGGATGTCGGAGTGTGTGCTGGTGGAAGTGACTCGATGTCCAGAGCGCGGCGGCAATACCAACCAGCACATTGAGCAGCAGGTAGAGAGGTGACAGCGCATCGGCAAGCTGCAGCAACAGGCAGCTCAGCAGAGCAAGCCCGATGCAGCAAATCCAGCAAACCGGTTCCCAAAGCGGTGTGTTCACGCCACTTTTGTGTTGTGCCATACGTAGCTTATCCCTGTGCAATTATTTGGTAAGAGGTAAGGGCGCGGGACCGAAACAGTCATGGTGCCCCTTGACGCTCTTTTCTTTATTTATAGTTGGCACAATAAGGTTAGCGGAAAAAAATTAATTGGCTGCAAATCGGAGTTGTTTGTATCAGCGATTGCCGTATCAAGCGGCTTGCGAGGTGGGGGGGAAGAGCCAGGTGGGGATGAAAAGGAAAGAAGGAGCCTGAGGATTCAGGCTCCTGATGAGGATCACGCCTCGTTGGCGTGAGCCTTCTGGCAACCTTCCACGGCGTGGGCGATGAGCTCCAGCGCGCTCTTTTCGCATGGGGGTAGTTCAGCATCGCACGCCTTGATGGGGGTGACGCGATCGCCCCACTTGATGATGGCGGCACCCCAAGTCAGGCCGGCACCGAAAGCGGCGGTCAGCAGATAGGAGTTTGGCTGGACGCGGCCCTGCTCCAGCGCTTCACACAGGGCGATGGGCACAGTGGCGGCGGAGGTGTTGCCGTAATTTTCGATGTTGACCATCACCTTCTCCATCGGCGCATTCATCCGCTTGGCGAGGGTCTCGATGATGCGGATATTGGCCTGGTGCGGCACGATCAGGTCGACCTGCTCCGGTGCAATACCGGCCTGCGCCAGCACAGTGCTGGTGGCCTCACCCATGCCGCGCACGGCGCGTTTGAAGATCTCCGGCCCTTCGAAGTTGAAGGTGAATAGCCCATCGATATCGGCAAAACGCACCCGATCGGTACCGAAGTTCGGTACGTGCAGGATCTCCCGCGCTTCGCTGTCACAGCCCAGCTTGTTGGCGATCAGGCCACACTCCTGCTCGCTTGCCTCGATCACCACGGCACCTGCCCCGTCGCCAAACAGCACGGCGGTATCGCGGCGTGCCCAGTCCAGCAGGTAGGTAAGGCGCTCGGCACCGATCACCAGCACCTTCTTCATCATGCCGGTCTGCACCAGCGAGGTGGCGACGGAGAGGGAGTAGACGAAACCGGTGCAGGCCGCATTGAGGTCAAACACGGCGGCGTTGACGGCCCCGAGCTTCTTCTGCACCGCAGAGGCCGCGCTTGGCAGCAGGTTGTCCGGGGTGGCGGTGGCCAGGATGATGCCATCGAGGTCGCTCGCTTCCAGACCTGCGCAGGCCAGTGCACGGCGACCGGCCAGGGTGGCGAGATCCGAAGTGCTGACATGGGAGATCCGGCGGGCCTTGATGCCGGTGCGCGGATAGATCCACTCGTCTGACGTATCCATGATGGTGCTGAGGTCGTCGTTGGTCAGCACGGAGGGAGGCAGGCATTTGCCCCAGCCGGTGATATTGGCGTATTTCATCTTGTTACCGCTTCTCAAAGTGGATCGCCCGCGGGCGGAAAATCGTGCAATTATGCCGTACGAGACAACCACTGTCATCTTGTGGTCATGGTTATGTGCGGGGGGCTCAGCTGTGCCATCTGGTCGCAAAGGGCTGCAACGTGCTGAGCGTGGCTGGAAATTTTGCTTAAAACGCGGGACTCCTCTGCCCTAAGATAGGCGTTTCACCACCGATGAGGGTATCTCCTTGCTCAGAGCCAATCTCAACTTGTTGCCGACCCTCAAGGTACTGCTGGAAACCCGCAATATCAGCCGCGCTGCCGAGCTGCTGCACCTAAGCCAGCCCTCCATCAGCAAGCAGCTTGCCCAGTTGCGCAGCGAGTTTGACGACGAGTTGTTGGTGCGGGAGGGGCAACGCTGGCTGCTGACGCCAAGGGCCGAAGCGCTGGCCGCCCAGCTGGCGGATTCTCTCGGTGCGCTGGAGCGGCTCTACGAGGCCCCCGGGTTTGACCCGAGCCGCTGTGAGCGGGTATTTCGGCTCGCCTCCTCCGATTATGTGGCCCAGCATATCCTGCCCGATATCTGTGCCGCGCTCGCCAAAGAGGCGCCGTTGGCGGCGCTGGAGTACAGCCTGTGGGACAAGCGTCAGCTGCCGCAACTGTGGCAGTCCGAGCTCGATCTGGTCTCCACCATCACCGAGCAGGTACCGGAGCAGATCCGTGGTCTGCATCAGGGGGAAGATCGGCTGGCGGTGCTGATGGGACGTCACCATCCGCTGGCAGGCAAGGCGCTGAGTCTCGATGACTATCTCGCCTGGCCTCACCTGCAGGTGAGCGGGGGAGGCGACAAGGACAGTCCGGTTGAGCAGGTGTTGGCGCCGCAGGGACTGAGTCGGCGCTGGTTTGCCAGAGTTCCCTTCTTTCAGGCGGCAGTGGAGGTGTTGCTGCGCACCGATTGCCTGATGACCACCCCTGCTCATATCGCCTGGCAGCTCTCCTGCGGCCATGAGCTCACCTTTGTCGATCTGCCCTTTGCTACCCGCGACCAGCAGTATCATCTGCTGTGGCATCAGCGCCACCATCAGGATCCGGCCCACCGCTGGTTTCGCGAGCTGGCCTACCCATTCCTGCGGGATCACCTGCAACGTACCGTCGGCGAGAGTCGCAAGCTGCTCGATCTCGGCGGTTAGCCCAGTCAGTTGTGTGGCACCATAGCCATTGGTTATGGAATCTATTCATAACTTTCACTACTGGCATAATGGCTCAGCCCGTACCCTGAGTGCAGGTCATCATATCGAGCACAAAAGAGGAAAAGCATGGAACTGACGAGTTGGCTGGCACTGGCCGCAATCTGCGTGATAGGGGCCATCAGCCCGGGGCCGAGTCTGGCGCTGATCATCCGCAACACGGTGCAGGGCGGGCAGGGGCACGGCGTCGCTACTGCGCTTGGCCACGGCCTCGGGGTTGGTATCTATGCGCTGGTCACCGCACTTGGCCTCTCCATTTTGATCACCCAGACTCCGATCCTGTTTGATCTGATCCGCTACGGTGGCGCCGCATTTCTTGCCTGGCTTGGGGTGAAAGCCCTGCTGGCAAAACCAGCCAGTGACGAAGGGAATGAAGAGGTGCATCAGTTGCGTGGTCGGCAGGGGGCATTTGAAGGCTTTATGGTGGCCTTCCTCAACCCCCAACTGGCGGTGTTCTTCATCGCCCTGTTCAGCCAGTTTGTGCGGGCCGATACCGGCTGGAGCGAAGGTGGCATCATGATGCTCACCGCGGGCGGGATCGATGCCGTCTGGTACGTGCTGGTGGCGCTGGTGCTCTCGCGCGGGCCTGTGCTGGCATGGCTTAAAGCCAAATCCTTTGTGATCGATAAGGTGAGCGGCTTGGTGCTGCTGGGACTGGCACTCAAGGTGGTTATCTAATCCTGCATTTCGCAGATACCTTAAGCGGGATCAAGGCATGCGGGTGGTGAATGGGCTAGAGTAGCGCCCATTTGCTGTCCGCCCTGATCCCGAGACCATGCACCAGAACAAGCACCCGTTAAGCCACAACAACCGGTTGGAGCTGCTGGCTCCGGCCAAGAACCTCGCCTACGGCATCGAAGCCATCAACCATGGTGCCGATGCCGTCTACATGGGGGGGCCGGCTTTTGGCGCCCGCAGTGCGGCGGGCAACTCCATCGAGGATATCGAAGCGCTGGCACGTCACGCCCACCGTTTCGGCGCCCAGGTCTTTGTCGCCTTCAACACCCTGCTGCATGATCATGAGCTGGAGCAGGCCCGGCGGCTGACCCACCAGATCTACGAAGCCGGTGCCGATGCGCTCATCGTGCAGGATATGGGACTGCTGGCGCTGGATTTGCCTCCCATCGCGCTCCATGCCAGTACTCAGACCGACAACCGCACGCCGGAGAAGGTGAAGTTTCTGCAGGATGTGGGCTTCTCTCAGGTGGTGCTGGCACGCGAACTGTCTCTTGCGCAGATCCGCGAGATCAGTGCGGCGACCAATGTGCAGCTGGAGTTTTTTATCCACGGTGCGCTCTGTGTCTCCTACAGCGGCCAGTGCAATATCAGCCATGCCCGTACCGGCCGCAGTGCCAACCGTGGCGAGTGTGCCCAGCTCTGCCGTCTGCCCTGCTCGCTGCAAAAGCCGGATGGCGAAGTGCTGGTGGCTGACAGCCACCTGTTGTCCCTCAAGGATATGGATCAGACTGACAACCTGGAGGCGTTGATCGAGGCGGGGATCCGCTCCTTCAAAATTGAAGGGCGTCTCAAGGGGCTCGACTACGTCAAGAACGTCACCGCCTGGTATCGCCAGAAGCTGGACGCCATTCTGGATAGCCGCTCCGATCTGGTGGCCGCCTCTGCGGGTCGTTGCAGCTACAGCTTCACGCCTGACCCCAAGAAGAGCTTCAACCGCGGCAGCACCGACTACTTCCTCCATGGCCGCCAGCAGGGGATCGACTCCACCAAAAGCCCGAAATATGTGGGCGAACCGCTGGGGCGTGTCACCAAGGTGACCCGTGACGGTATCGAGATTGATGGCAAACAGGTCACCCTCAACAACGGCGACGGTTTGGGCTTCTTCAAGCCGAACAACGAGCTGGTGGGTATGCGCCTCAACAAGGTCGAAGGTAAGCAGTTACTCCTGTCTGAACGCATGCCAGGGCTAAAGGTGGGGACAGAAATCTACCGCAACCACGATCAGGCGTTCAGCAAGATGCTGGAGAAGGCGAGCGCGGATCGCCGCATCCGGGTCGATATGGTGCTGGCAGAATGCGATGAGGGCGTGTGCCTTACGCTTACCGACGAGCAGGGCATCAGCACCGCGGTGACCCTGCCTTGCGACAAACAGCCTGCCGACAATCCGGAGCGGGCGCTGCAACAGGCGCGTGATCAGCTTGGTAAACTCGGCAATACCCTGTTTGTGGCGCGCAAGATTGAGTTGGCATTCACTCACCCGCTATTTATCGCCGCATCACAGCTCAACGGCTTGCGCCGGGATGGCATCGCCGCGCTGGAGGCGGCGCGGGTGGCCAGCTACCAGCGCCCCGAGCGACGCATTGCCCTGCGGGATATCAACTATCCCCAGCACCGTCTCTCCTACCTTGGCAATGTGCTGAACAGCGCGGCCGAACAGTTCTTCCGCGAACATGGGGTGGAGCGGATTGCTCCCGCCTATGAGGCGAACAAGGAGGAGCGGGAAGTGGTGCTGATGATCACCAAGCATTGCATCCGCTATAGCCAGAACCTCTGCCCGAACGAGGTGCCCGGTCTCAAGGCCGAGCCGCTGGAGCTCAAGATGGGTAAGGACACCTTCCGCCTGCGTTTTGACTGTAACCGCTGCGAAATGCATGTGATGGGCAGCCTGAAACGCTGATCAATGAGCCCCTTTCTCCATCTGGAAAAGGGGCAATTTTTTATCGCAGGTGCTCTACTCAGACTCCTTTAATTGCCCCTCTCCAGCGCCAGCAGTGCTTTTTTAATCTCCAATCCCCCCGCATAGCCGGTCAGGCTGCCGTTTTGGCCGATCACCCGATGGCAGGGGACGATGATCGAGAGCGGATTGCGGCCATTCGCCGCGCCCACTGCCCGCACCGCATCGGGTTTGCCGATGGTGCGAGCGATATCGCTGTAGCTGCGGGTCTCGCCGTAGGGGATGTCGCACAACGCTTGCCACACCGCCTGCTGAAAGGCGGTGCCACGGGCGGCAAGGGGCAGGGAGAAGCGCTGCAAGCGACCGGCAAAATAGGCGTCAAATTCGGCGAGGAAGGGAGCCAGCGCTGCGGGGTCTTGCAGCCAGCCACTCATATCGGGCAGTGCCCGCAGGCCCGCCACAAAGTCCACGTGCACCAGACCGGATTCATTGATGGCGACCAGCAGATCGCCGCAGCGGGTCGGCAGAATATCGTAGCGGATCATGGTGTTATCTCCTGTTGTTGGGTATCTGGCTGTTGTTCGTTGCCAGTGGCACGGAGCAGCAAATCGGGCGCTTCGCTCATGGCGTGCCACAGCCAGCTGGCCGCATAGCTGCGCCACAGTTGCCAGGCGGCGCTTTGCGCCAACACCTCTTTCACCGGCAGCTTGGCACCGCCTCCGAGCGCCTTTTGCAGCACCAGATCGGAGGCGGGGAAGGCATCGGTATCTAGCCCGCAGCGCAGCCGCCAGTAAGAGACCGTCCAGGGGCCTATGCCCGGCAGCGCCAGCAACTGCTCGTCACTGGCTGTCGTGAGGGTCAGCTCGCCACTGGCCAGCGCCTGTGCCACGCCGCGCAGGGTGCGAATGCGACTGCCGGGCATGCCGATGCCGTCGAGATCGAGTTCGCACAACTGGGCGGGGGTCGGTAGTTGCGCCACCCCGAATTGCGCCTCGGTGCGGGCCACCAGTCGCCCGAGTATGGTGATGGCTCCCTTGACCGACACCTGCTGGCCGACGATGGCGCGCAGCATCACCTCGTATTCGTCCCAGCCACCCGGCAGCCGAACGCCGGGCCAGCGCGCCTGCAAGCGGGCGAGCAGCGGATCCTGACCGAGCAGATCGCCGATCCGCTGCATATCGGCATCGAGATCCCACATCCGGCGCACCCGATAGAGCAGATCGGGCAGTGCTGTGAGCGGCAGATCATGGACGGTAAGCTGCAGGCTGTGCCCCTTGCCCTGCGCGATGCGCACCAGCGCGACCTGATCGCCGACCCGGTAGCGCCGCTCGTACACCTCGCCATCTACTCGCTCCAGTCCGGGGATCGCCCGTAGCCGATAGAACGCCAGCATGGCCGCCACGTCATATGGGGGGCGATAGGGCAGTTGCAGGGTCAGGGGGGCGCCGCGCGGCTGCGCGCTCATGTGCTCTGGCGCATGATCCTCTTGTTGGCGCAGGGTACGTGGGGCCAGTCCGTAGGCGTTGAGCCAGGCGTCATTGAAGCGGCGGATGCTGGCAAAGCCGGCGGCAAACGCGATGTCGGTGATGGGCAGCCCGGTTTCAGTCAGCAGTCGTTTCGCGAGCAGCAGGCGGCGCGTCTGCTCCACCTGTTTTGGTGAGGCGCCGAGATGTTGCTCGAACTGGCGGCGCAGGGTGCGTTCGCTGATCCCGGCCTCAGTGGCCAGTTTGGCGAGCGTGCCCTCCGCCAGCTCGCCGCGATCGATGCGTGCCAGCAGACGTGCCAGTTCAACCGGCAGATCGCCACGGGCGGCGGGGGCCAGCTCAGGGCGGCAGCGCAGGCAGGGTCGCAGCCCATACTGCTCGGCGGCCGCGGCGCTTTGGAAGTAGCGCACATTGTGCTCGTGCGGTGGCCGTGCCGGGCAGACCGGCCGGCAGTAGATGCCGGTCGAGAGCACGCCGGTAAAGAAGCGGCCATCGAAGCGAGAATCGCGGGCGAGCCGTGCGGCGTGACACTGCTCGCGGCTGAGGGTGTTGATCACCTCATCTTGTGACGACTCTGGGCTGGGCTTTGCATTCATGGTGTTGGCGGCTTTGCTGGAATAGATAGCAAGAGAGTAAGGGGGCTCGGGGGCTGTGACTAGCCAGAAACGGACAGGGATAGCAAAAATTGGCCAAAGGTTTTTTTGCTCTTTCATTGCACGGCCGGGTTTCACTCTTCGTCACGCTGTTATTCATATGTCGCGGCTCGACAGAAGGGGGCATAACGGACGGGTCGTAGGCACGATTGGCTTAGCTTTATTTGCTTAGCGAGATTAGTGGCGGCGAAAACTGCTTAAAAATTAATAACAGATCACATAATTATCTTTTTTACATTGAGTGTGGCGATTTTGTGTTGTTCAATCGAGTCAGTTAATTTTTGGTGATTATTAAGTCATCGCATTTGCGGCCCAGGGCCGACCAATAACAACACTTGCCAAGGATGATAAGTGAACGACTGTAAGGCATGGCCCCATTGCCGTGGGTTTAGTCTGATCGAGTTGTTGATCGCCATGACGGTTGTCAGCATTCTCGCGGCCATCGCGTTGCCAGCGTATCAGGGTTATCTGCAACAGGGACGTCGTTACGAAGCGCAGCAGCAATTGCTGGAGCAGGCGCTCGCCCTCGAACGTATCTATACCCAACAGGGCCGTTATCCCGACACGTTTGCCACCCCTTCCAACACGGATTTCTACCAGTTCAGCTACAGCCAGCAAGATGCTGGCGACTACCTGCTCAAAGCCATTCCAACGACGCGACAACAGGATGAGTGCGGCACTCTGACCCTCGATCAGACCGGTTATCGCGCGGCCAATCGCCATGACTGCTGGGGATCATAAGATGAATGTGCGTGGATTTACTCTGATTGAGTTGATGATCACGGTCGGCATCGCCGCCATCTTGCTATTGGTCGGGTTGCCCTCCATGAGTCAGCGCCTCGCGGCCGAACGGCTCGATCGCAGCGCGACCGAGCTCGCGTCTGCCTATCGCTTTGCCCGCAGTGAAGCGGTCAAGCTGACCCTGCCGGTGGTGCTGCAAGGCACCGATAACGGTGGCTGGGAGGTGATGGCCGACAGCCAGCGGTTGCGTCAGGCATCAGCTCCCGGTGGCGGCGTGGTGATCAAGCCGTTTGACCCCATCCAGATCGCGCCAACCGGCAGCAGCAGCCACGCCGAGATCATTCTCGCCAATCGCCTCGGTGAGCAGCGGGTGCTCTGCGTGGCCCCGAGCGGCCAGCTGCTGCAAGGGAGCTGCTCATGAGGCACGCCGCACTTGCCCGCCAGCAGGGCTTCAATCTGGTGGAGATCATGGTCTCCATGGTGTTGGCGGTGATGGTGTTTCTCGGTCTCGCCAAGGGGCAGGTGGTCTCGTTGCAGCAGGCGCATTACAGCTTGCAGAGCACCCTGGCTACGATCGAGGCGAGCAACAGCGTGGAGCAGATCTGGAGTTCGCTGTGTGAAGTGCAGCGCAAGCCCGAGCGGTTCACCCAGGCCGATTTTCTGGCCCGCTTCACCCTGCACGAGGGTCACCGGCTGGTGTTGCCGAACCGTTATAGCGACAACTTTGTGGTCGCTATCGAGTGGCAGGATGAGCGGGTCTCCGGCGCCAAGCGGGTGGAGCTGAACGCAGGATTTCCGCCTTTATGCTGAGCGTCCCCTCCCGACAGCGAGGCGTCAGTCTGGTCGAGCTGATGATCTCAATGGTGCTCGGTCTGATGCTGATGCTGGCGATTTTTGCCGGTTACGCCCCGATCAAGAGCACGGTCGAGCAGAGCAAGGCGCTGGAGCAGGCGAACGAAGTGTTGCGCTTTGCCACTCTCACCTTTACCAACAGCATCAAGCAGGCGGATCAGCTGATAGCCGTGACCCCTGATCGCCTGACGCTGGCCTTCAAGGTAGAGGGGGGCAGTCAGGTGCTCTCCTGCCTTGGCAACCAGAAAACCGCCGATTTTACCGAGCAGTACCGCTTCACACCGCCGGTACTCAGTTGCGATGACGGAGATGGCCCGCGCCTGTTGCTGGCCCATCTTCAGGATCTTGAATTCGGCCAGCAGGGTGCACTGGTCAATATCCGCATCTTGCCCGAAGGGCTGCCGAGCTATCTGGCACCGGGAGTAGAGGTGCAGGTGGCCCGCCGTAAGGCGGTCTGGGCGGCAGCGTTGGCCACATCCGGTGCCAACGCCACAGCAGGGGGAGCGGGATGAACAAGGGATTGCAGGGGCAGCGGGGAGCCGTACTGCTGGTGGTGCTGGTGGTGAGCCTGCTGTCGAGTCTGCTGGTGTTTACCAGCATTCAGGAGAACCAGTTGCAGACCCGCCTGAGCGGCAATTTTCACAAGAAGATCAATGCGCAGCTCAGTGCCGAGCAGGGGATGAACGAGAGTTATCGAGCCCTGCATCAGGCGCTTGGCGTTGAACCACGGATAGAGTGGGCTCAACTGGTGCAGAAGGTGCCAAGCAAGGGCGAAGGGGCCATGGCGGGCAGCCGCTTTAGCATCGAACAGCTGGATGCCTCCGCCGGCAGCAAGCTGGCGTTGCAGAGCCATGGTCGCTATCTGGAGGGAAATGCCAGCCTCAACGCGCTGTTTGCCCTCAAGCGCGAACCCGGCAATCTGATCTTTCAGGATTCGGTGGTGGCATGCGAAGGGCTAAGTCTTTCCGGTAGCGGTTTTATCGACAGCTACGATTCGCGCAAGGGGGCGTACAAGGAGTCTGTTTCCGGGACTCTTAATCAGGGGCAAAACGCCAAGGTGGCGACCGTCAGCGACAAGGCCAATGTAGTGCTCGCCGGGCACTCCCCCATCTGGGGTGATGTGCGGGCGACCGGCTCGGTGACCTTGAACGGCTCTTCACCTGTTGCGGGTAATGTACTTGCTGGCGGCGATATCACCATTTCTCCCTCTGATGGGGTCGTCAGGGTTGAGGGCAGCGTGAACGGGAGTGGAAATTTTGCCTTGCAAGGGGGGCATATTGCCGGAGCTGTTGCGATCAATGGTGATGTTTCTATGGGTCATGGCACAAGCATTGCTGGCGACAAGTTGAACTATGGTGGGAAGGGGGCATTCCTTGATGCCAAGCATCAGAAGTATCTGGATCCCCAATACCGCACTCACCCCAAGCTGCCACCGGTAGCCGGGCAGGTGTGTGACCCGCTCAATGTGGCTGCGCTGCCCAAATCGTTCCCCCCTGCAACACTGCCTATCAATGGTCCCCTGACGCTGGGCGCCACCCAGCAGATGGTGCTGACCACGGATCCCTCCACCGGCTCGGTCACCAGCAGCAACCAGCACAAGCCCGGGCTGCCGCTCCCCGGCAAGGGGGAGCTGTTTGGCAAGGATCAGACCATTTATCAGCTCGACAGTCTCAATATGGGGGCCGATGCCACACTCACCATCAAGGGGGATGTGGTGCTGCTGATCGACAAGGATTTCACCATGACAGGCAGCAACAAGTTGACGGTGAGCGAGGGGAGCAGCCTGACCCTGATCGTCAGCGGCAAGGTCGATCTTGGGGCCGGTGCCGAGGTGACGGCAGCCAAACAGGGGCTGACCGCTGGCGGTACGCCCGCTATCTCCATCTATTCTGCGTATAGCGGCAAGGATGGGATCAAGCTGTCGGGCAATACCCCGCTCTATGCCGTCCTCTATGCCCCGCTGACCGAGATGAAGATCAGCGGAAGTGGCGGTTTGTACGGGGCGGTGCGGGCAAAACACTTGACCGAGAGCGGTGCGGGCGGGGTGCACTATGACGAGGCGCTGGGCATGGCAGATTTGGGGGATGATCAGGGGCCGCCTCCGACACTGGCACTGCGGCAGTGGCACTTTGTGCAGTGAGGCTGGCGAGCCGCTAAAAAGGATCGAACGGGGCGCGCAACTGTGAGAAGGTGGAGACCTGTCCACCCAGCCGTTCACTGTTGAGGAGAGCTCCATGCCAGGCCCCGCTCGCGCCGGTGCCCTGATCTATGCCAAGGATCCGGGCCTGCTGACCCACTTTTATCGTACCCTGCTGCAGATGGTGGTCTGCAGTCAGGATGAGCAGCTGGTGGTGCTGGAAAACAGCGATATCCAGCTGCTGATCCACGCCATTCCCGAGCCTTATGCCGGGCAAGTCGTTATCAAGCGGCCGCCAGCACTGCGGGAAGAGGGGGCCATCAAGCTGTTCTTCACCGTCTCCAGCCTCGCCTGGGCAGAAGCGAAGGCGGCGGATCTCGGCGGCGGCCTGCTGCCACAGCAGTGGACGGGGCCCGGCTTTGTGGTGCGCAACGCCTTCGACCCGGAGGGCAATATCCTGCAACTGCGCGAGTTGCTGGGTTCCCCGGACCCCCTCTGAACCCTCTCTTTTTACAGCATTGCCGTGACGGCGTGCTGTGCCATGCACCGCCATAAAAACGGGGCCCTGTAGTGGTCAACTAAAAAGGGCCCCGTTCTGCTGTTAGCTTACTGCGCTCATTACTTCAGGTAGCGCTGTTCCAGATGCTGGCGCAGCCAGTGCGGGTTGAGCGCTTCACCGGTGGCGCGGCGCACCAGCTCGTCGGTGCTGTGCAGGCTCCCCTGTGACCAGATGTTGCGCCCGAGCCAGCCGAAGATTTCCGGCAGGCGGCCCGCCGCGATCACTTCACCCATGCTGCCCAGCTCTTTCTCGAGGGCAAAACGCAGCTGGGCGGCATACATGGCACCCAGGGTGTAACTCGGGAAATAGCCGAACGAGCCGTCGGTCCAGTGAATATCCTGCATGCAGCCATTGCGGTAGTTGCCCTTGGTGGAGAGCCCCAGCCACTGCTGCATCTTGGCATCCCACAGCTCGGGGATGTCGGCCACCTCGATCTTCCCTTCCACCAGATCGCGCTCCAGCTCGTAGCGCAGGATAACGTGGGCCGGATAGGTCACCTCGTCCGCATCGACCCGGATAAAGCCCGGCTCGACCCGGCTGTAGAGCTTGGCCAGATTGTCCGGCGCAAACGCCGCCTGTTCGCCGAAGTGGTGACGAATGCGTGGTGCCAGCAGCGCGAGGAAGGCCGGATGATGCCCCAGCTGCATCTCGCAAAACAGGCTCTGACTCTCGTGGATCGCCATGGAGCGCGCTTCGGCCACCGGCTGACCCAGCAGATGGCGCGGCAGCCCCTGCTCGTAACGGGCGTGACCGGTCTCGTGCACTATGCCCATCAGGCTGGAGACAAACTCCTGCTCGTTATAGCGGGTAGTGATCCGCACGTCGGTCGGCACGCCGCCACAGAAGGGGTGGCTGCTCACATCGAGGCGGCCGTGTGCGAAATCAAAGCCGAGCAGCCCCATTACCTCCTGACCGAGCGCCTGCTGGGTGGGGATGGGGAAGGGGCCTTGCGGCAGCAGCAGGGCATCGCCCTGTTGTTGTTCACTCACGGTCTGGATAAGAGCCGGCAGCCAGCTGGCGAGATCGCCGAAGATCTGATCCAGGCGCGCGCTGGTCATGCCCGGCTCATAGAGGGCCAGCATGGCGTCGTAGGGGCGCACGCCAAGCGCATCGGCCCGCAGCTGCGCTACTTCACGGGAGAGTTTCACCACCTCCTCGAGATTGGGAGCAAAACCGGCCCAGTCGTTGTTCTTGCGCTGGCTGCGCCAGGCGTGTTCGCACTTGCTGCCAGCGAGCGACAGCGCTTCGACCAGCTCACCGGGCAGCAGGCTGGCATCTTGCCACTGGCGCTTGATCTCGCCGAGGTTGGCCCTTTGAACTTCATCCAGCGGCTCGCTCTCGGCCTTGGCAATCCAGTCGCCCAGCTCGGGAGCGGTGCGCTTCTGGTGGATCAGCAGACCGAGTTCTGCCATCGCTTCGGCGCGGGCATCGTTGCCCCCTTCCGGCATCATGGCCGCCTGATCCCAGCCACAGATGGCGGCGAGGTGGCTAAAGCGGTGGATCTGTTGCTGATGTTGTTCAAGCTTTTGATATGACATGAGATTGTCCTTGTTATCGTCCCTGATGGTATACCGCCCCGTACCTGGCATGATCGGGGCCGTTCGATGCTAACACCGCCGCTGGATAGTTGACCACCATCATGCAGGGGGCCAAAGGCGTGGGGCGAAACGCGGATTAGCCGAGCCGCTTCTGGTGCCGCTCGCGGTTTTCCGCTTTTTTGCGTTCGCTTTTACGCAGCAGCACGTATAGAGCACCGCTGCCGCCGTGGCGACGCTCGGCGCTGTGGATCGCCATGACGGCGGGTAGTTGCGGCAACCAGGCGCTCACATAGCTTTTCAGCAGAGCGCGCGGGGTGCTGCGTTCCCCCTTGCCGTGCAGGATCAGCAGGCAGCGGATATCCCGGACTTCACAATCCGCAATGAACTGCACCAGCGTCTGGCGCGCTTCGTTGAGGGTTTTCTGGTGCAAGTCCAGGCTGGCCTGCAGCTCGTATTTGCCGAGCCGCAGCTTCTTGTAGACCCCCTCCTGCACCCCATCACGCTTGAAGCCGACGATTTCGTGCGGATCTAGCATCTCGATGGCCTCCATGGTGAGGTGGTCGAGGGCGAGTTGCTCGGCGGTGGCAGCCTGACGGCGAGCGAGCTGCGCCTCGGTCGGGGCGGATTTGGCCGCATGGGGATGGATGTTGTCGCTGCGAATGGGCCGCACGTCGGCCACTTCATTCATGAATAGCGAGAGTTCGTCGTTATGAGACACGGCAGGCTCCCCATAAGAAAAAGTGGGGGCCATTATAACGGCCGCAACCGGCACAGAAAACGGGGAAAGGGGGAGGGGATAAGGGGCGCCCAGCATGGACAGTGGTGCCGCCTGGCCCGGGATGCACAGTCGCGAACCATAAAACAGCACAGGCGGTCAGTGTGAACTGCCGCCTGTGGTCAGAGGATTACTTGCCCTCTTTGGGTTGTTGAGAATGGGGTTGCTGTGAATGAGGCGGTTGCGAGTGCATCACCTTGTAGATGAAGTAGGCCGCGTAAGAGCTGATGAGCAAGAAGGTACCGATAATCACCAGCATCGACATCAATCCCACGCTGTTGCCAAACATCAGGTCCAGCCAAAAGTCCATTTTATTGCTCCTGTCACCCGGTTAATGACAGGCATGATAAATACCTCTTTGCCCCGTCTGGGATGATCCCGATCAACTCCCTTGCAGGTTGTTTAATAACCAGCGCGATCTGTGATCGTTCTCACTGGACTCCTTGCGACCGAGCCTGCACAGGGCCCGGTGTGGTGAGCGGGGTAATGCGCCACCCCTGCTGCTCCAGCAACGTCAGCAACCCCTGTTCGCCGTAAAGGTGCAGGGCGCCTACCACGATAAAGCTCTCGTTGGGCAGGGTGGACCATTTCTTCAGCCAGTTGTGGTTGCGCTCGGCCAGTAGGGTCTGCTCCATCCAGCTTTGTAGCGCGGGCGGGGACATCTCCTCCTTGAGCAGATTGATCAGCGTCGCCTCATCTCCCTGCTGCCACGCCTTCATCACGGCGGCGAAACCACTCTCCAGCATCGGTAGCTCATCCAGGGTGCTGGCGAGCATCAGGGTCTGGTTGTCACCCACGCTAGCCAGATAACCGAGCTGTTCCAGCAGGGTTTCAAAGCCCACCACCGGTTTGCCCTCTTTGGCGGCCCGGGTGGCAAAGTGCTGGTCTATCCCGAGTTCACTCTTGAAGTCGGAACGGGCCATGGCGGCCTGGGTCAGGGTAATGGCGGCAAACCAGGGGCGCAGGGTGGCGAGGGTCGCCTCGTCGATGCCATAGCGGGCGCCCGCCATCAGGGTGCGTTGATAGAGCTCGGCAGGCAGATGATCCTTGAGCGGTTTGCCATCCACCAGTCGGGTGAGGGAGCCGGTCTGTTGCCACTGATCCGGCGTGATGCTGTTCATGTCCACCTCCATCACCAGTGCGCAGCTCTGCAGCCAGGCACGCTCGACTGGCTCGGGCAGAGGATAGAGGGCTGGTTTGCCCGCATGGATGGAGCCCAGCAGCCAGTGTTGCTGGTTGCCCTTGCTCACTCGATAGAACGCGGGATCGGCAAAGGCGTGCAGTGGTAGCAGCAGGCAGAGCAGGAAGGCAAAGAGGGTGCGATGAAATCTCATGGGGATCCTTAATGTGCGCCGGGTGACTTCTCTTGCTGACAATAACTCCTATGATAAGTCCTCATTTCAGATAACCAAGAGGTTTGCCATGCCCCATCTTCGTTTTCGCGCCGTGACGCTCGATACCCTGCAACAGGTGAGTGGCCCGCTGCAGGCCGAACTTTGCGAGCTGACTGGCGGCAAGCCGGAGTTTGTCACCATGGAGCGGGTGGAGAGCTGCTGGATCCGTAACGGCGAGCCAGAGGCGGGTTTTCCGTTTGTCGAGCTGCACTGGTTCGAACGGCCACAAGAGATGCAGGACGCCGCCGCGCGCCTTATCACGCGCCATTTGAAACGGGTGCTGGGGGAGCAGACCTATGTGGTAGTGCAGGTGATCCCTCTGGTCAAGAGCGTCTACTACAGCAATGGCGAGCACTATTGAAGAGAGGGACAAACCAGGTTGGCGGGACGGGTGATGCCGTTACGCAGCTAACTCTACATGGGCCACCTGATGCCCACCGTCAATTACGGGATCAGGCCGATTTGGCCAGCAGTTTATCGAGCCAGCGAGTGGGCAATACCCGTCGCAAGAAGGCAAACAGCCGGGTTGGAGTGGTCACCGGATAGCGCGCCTTGGGATGGGCGTGGGTCAGCGCATGGAGCAGCGGCGGGATGCAGGCGTCGCTTGGGAGGGTAAAGCCGCTGGTGGCCCCCTCTTTTTCCAGCCGCGTCAGGGTCTGGCGGTAGGCCGACTGATGACGGCTCTGGGCCGGGTCGATGTGGCGCAAGAAGGCGCTGCGGGCATTGGCACGAAAACGGGTATCGATGGGGCCCGGTTCAATCAGGCTGATATGTACCCCGCTGCCCGCCAGTTCGAGGCGCAGGGTATCGCTATAACCTTCCAGCGCAAATTTGCTGGCGTTGTAGGCGCCGCGATACTTCATGGCAACCAGTCCCAGTACCGAGCTGTTCTGCACTATCCGACCCTCTTTGGCCTCCAGCATCGGCGGCAGCACCTGACGGATCAGATGGTGCCAGCCAAACAGGTTGGTATTGAATTGCTCCCTGAGCGCCTCGGTGGGCAGATCTTCCAGCGCCCCGGGTTGGCCATAAGCGCCATTGTTGAACAGGCCATAGAGGCGCCCGCCCGCCAGATGGAGCGCCGCACTGGCCCCAAGTTCGATGGAGGCGGGATCCACCAGATCCAGCTGTACCGCCAGCAATCCCTGTTGCTGCAAGCGGGCCACATCTTCCACCTTGCGCGCCGAGGCGATCACGGTAAAACCGTGCTGCCCGAGCGCCTGTGCGGCGGCGAGGCCAATACCGCTGGAACAACCGGTGATCAGAACAAAACGGGGCATGATGGCGTCCTTGTGACTGCTGACAAAAGCGTACTGGCAGGTGAGCGGATAAAACCCTTATCCGGCTCGCATGTTAGCCTGCCAACCGGAAAAAAGAAAACCGGGCCAAGTGGCCCGGTTTGCTGACATCGTATTGCCTGATTACATGATGGTAAACGGAGCAATGATGTGGAACTTGACGTCACGCTCGGAAGTAAACATGTTCGGGTAATACCAGCTGCCCAATTCGTCTTGTTTGTTGTTGTAATCGGTGAAGTGCAGTTTGAACAGAGTACCTTTCAACTTGCCATCTTGTACGGTGTACATGACATCGAAGTTAGCTGCCCACTCTTTACCGTCAACACGAGTGCTGTTGCCATTTTCTGCATCCCAGCCGTAAGCACCGGATACACCAACAGTCCAACCAGGCGCACCAACCAGGTCATCCAGAGAACGAGTTACACCTGCAAACAGTGCTTTCTCGTTGTTTTCGTTCCAGTCGGAACGGGAATCCCACCAAATTTCGTTGGCGCCTTGAGAGTTTGCATAACCAGTGGTCAAACGAGGCAGATAGTTACCCAGATCGCCTTCCGCCTTGGTCCACAGACCTTCCAAGCGGAAACCATAGGGTCCCATAGCCCAAGAGGCGGTCAATGCTTGTTGCCATGCTAGGCCGTTGTAATCGCTGTTATCGGTTTCAGAACCGTAGAACTGGTAGCTGGTGGAGAGGCCGCCCAGTACGTCAAACTTGTGAGCCAGTTTGAAGTGGTAGCTGTCCATGTAGCCTTCGGACTGACCGAAAGAACCAGTCACAGCAGTGCCATTTTCGAAGGTGTAACGAGCAGCTAAACCGTGGATATAGTCGATGCTGTTTTCATCGTTAAATGCAGTGCTGCCTGCATACATAGACTTTTTAGAGAATCCAGCAGTCTCTTTAAACCATGGTGCTTTGTATTCATCGGCAATTGCGTAAGTAAGGTAGAGACCGCCAAAGTTGCCTTCGACTTGGCCACCACGATAGGTACCTGGTTGATAGGACCAGTTAACACCAATTACACCTGGAACGTATAACTGTGTATAACCGCCTTTAGCTGTAACACTGTCACCCAGTTTAAATTTCAGTGCTGCGTTAGAAAGGCTAAATCCACCCTCCGCAACGCCATCCATTTTATCGCCCCATTTTTTGCCAATGAAGCTGAACTCGTTTTCTTCGTTAACACCATTACTTTCATCGATGGAGAGATCGTAGGCACCAAATCCACCCAGATCCAGACCGATAAAGTTCCACGCATAACCCGAGTTAAAGTTCAGTGCGGCTTGAGCGGTACCATGGCTAAGATTGGAATGATATTTTCCATCGCCAGTAGCGCCACCTTGGATGCGCTGACGATCACGCTGGAAGTAGAACAGACCGCCGGTCAGTTTGGAGTCTTTAACGAAGGTTTCATAGGACTGGCCGTATTCCGGGCTCATCATATCCTGAGCTGCCAACGCCATACCGGGGGCGACCAGAGCGGCTACCACAGCGGCACTCAAAGCGGCGCGCTTGAAGATCACTTTTTCCATTTTTATTGCTCCTGATTTTATGGACTTAGCTTTTTTTTCCGGCAGTTGGCATCGGGCCTACCGCTCGGTATTGGCATTGCAATCAAAACCCCGAAGGGTAAAAAATCTTGTCTTGGCTACCTGCAACCCGGATGTCTTGGCACATCTGTAGTTGGCAGTCCTGATCATCACATGTTGTTTTTTTATGTTCCGATTCTTGGCTATCGGACAACCCTAAGAGTACGTTCGCGGTGCGAAATATCAATGAAAAGTTCCCTCAACGTTTCAAAAGTATGACCGAGTGCAAATAATCATGGGCAAGGTCGTAAACAGCCTCATGACAGGTATCACGGTGATGAGAGCGTTTTCTTGAGGCCGCAGCCAGCACCAGTACGGGTTTTCATCCGGTACAGGGGAAGAGGTGTCAGTTAACCTGCCGATAACAGATAATTTTGTGCTACAAAAAAACTTTCCCTCTCATTGAGGGAAAGTGATCTGGTGGGGATGCGGGGCGAATAGGGTTCAGCCTTGCTGGCCGAGGATGCGGGGGATCTGCTGCGCCTGATGGTGGATATGGGACGAGACCTGTACCGAGAGCTGACTCACCTGACGGGCATGCTGATGGATACGGGTGATCAGATCGGCAAAACTGGCCAGCTTGTGTTCCTGACTTTTGGCGTTGTCGGCGCCCTGCAGGGCGATCACTGCGGTGTTGCGGGCGATCTCCCGCACTGCCTGGGTGGTCTGGCGCAGTTGTTCCGCCTGCGCCCGCTGGCGGCTTGACTCGCTGGTGATCCGGTTCAGTACAGTGCCAAGCTGTTCACCGGATTGGGTCAGACGCCCCAGAATATCGGTGATCTGGTTGAGGGATTGCTGGGTATTGGCCGAGAGGTGGCGCACCTCATCGGCGACCACCGCAAAACCGCGTCCCTGTTCCCCTGCGCGGGCCGCTTCGATGGCGGCGTTGAGGGCCAGCAAGTTGGTCTGCTGAGCGATATGACCGATCACATCGACAATGGCCGTCACATCGGCAACCGAGCGGGTAAGGGCTTGCAGCGCCTCATCACTTTCGTCAATTGCCAATCCGGTCTGATGAGTGGCGTGCAGCATGCTCCCCACCAGATCTTCGCTCTGGCTCATCGCCTGTTCGTTATGGTGGGCATGCTGGGCGATGTCGGCGGCGACCTGATGGACCTCTCCGGCCAGCTGGTTCAGCTCATCCATCATCTGACCGCTCTCATCGACCACCTGTTCGGTGGTGCGGGTGCTGTGGTGGATCTCGTCAACCTGACTGACCATCCCTTGCAGACTGAGGGATACCGCTGACAGCTGCCCCTCTTTCTGTTGCTGGTCCAGTTGCAGGCGACCGATCAGCCGATTGTAGCTGGCAACAATATCGGCCAGCTCGTTGCGATCGCGCCCGCCAGGCAACGGCTCGGCCTGTCCCGTCTGATCGAGCTGCATAAAGGCTCCGCGCAGTCGCAACAAGGGGACGAGCAGCCAGCGTCGTTGCACCAGCGCAAACAGCAGGGCGACTATCACCAGACAGAGCGCCAGCGTGCCGAGAATGGTGGCCAGCTCCTGATTGACGGCTTGCCGTTCGCGGGCAAGTTGTTCCCCCATCAGTCTGGTCGCTTGCAACATCGTCATTATGTCTTGCTGCACGGTCTGGCGGCCAGCCTGTTGCTGTTGTAGCGCCGTGCGGCTGTTGGCCAGCTCCTGCGGATAGCGGCCCAGCAGCGAGCGTAATTCGCTGCGCGGTTGCTCTCCCAGCTCCTTGCGCACCGGCTCCCCCAGCGTGAACTCATCGGCGGGCGCCTCTTCATACAGGCCGAGCAGCGGCAAGGCTTGCAGCGCTTGCGCCTGTTTTTGCAGTGCCTCCAGCTCGAAGCGGATCCCTTCGAGCAGCTTTTCATTGCCCTGCTCCATATAGCTTTGGCGCAAATGGGCGAGGCGCGGCAGGCCCGCCAGGATCTCGGCTGCGCTGCTGCGATATTGCTGTGCCGCGGCAGATTGTTCCGTGCTGGCGCCTTGCTCCCCATAGCGGATCAGCGCCATGGCCTGGCTGCCCAGCTCACTCTCAGCGTTTTGCAGCAGCAGCTGGCTGTTGCCCGAGAGCTTGCCTGCGGCCTGATAGTCGTGCGCGATGCGCTGCGCCATCTGTTCGAGTTGCTGTCTGAGCGGGGCTGCCACGGTATCATCCTGAGCGGCCAGCGAGGAGAGCGCTTGCTGACGGACCTTCTCCGCTGCTGTCAGTTGTTGCGGATCGCCGCTGTTGAGGTAGTCACGCAGGCTGTTTTGCAGGGTCACCGTCACCAGTTGCTGCAGCGTCTCGTGCTGATGCTGGGCCTGATTGGTATGGGCAAGCTGTTGCCAGCCGTGGTAGAGGGCCAGCGCCTGTCCTCCCGCAACCAGTAACAAAACAAGGGAGGATAGGGTGGCGTAATGGGCGATTTTCACGGGGTAATTCCTGTCAGCACAGACCATGGGGGAGCGTGGCCAGAGCCTAAACAGGGATGATGGCGTTTTTATGACAACATGGTCAGGTAGCCCTATCTTGCCGGCTTAACTGACTGGGGATACCTGAGCGCTGTTGCGTTGGCCAAGCATACCGAGCAGGGCGCCTCCCATGATAAGTGCACCGGCCAGCAGATGGCGCGAGGTCAGCGTTTCTCCATTGAGCAACACCAGCAGCAAGGTGCTCAGCAGAGGTGTCAGGTAGGCAAGGGCACCGATCCGGCGTGGATCGCCGTCTCGCAGTGCCAGATACCAGGTCACAAAGGCCGCCCCCATGGGGCCCAGCGCCAGCCCGATGATCAGCCACCAGTCACTGGTGGGGATCTGCGCGAGCGGCAGGGGCCCCTCCAGCAGACGGGCAAGCAGCAGCGCCAGCAAACCCGCGGGCAGACAGGCTGCCGCAGTGACCACTGCGGGGGCTGGCGGCAGACGGCGTGATAATACCGAGTAGGCTCCCCAGACGACAGCTGCACCGAGCGCCAACAGGTATCCCGGCAGATAGGCCTGCTGCAGTTGCAGCTCGCCGTTGACCATCACCAGCATGGAGCCCGCCAGACCAAAGGCGCCAGCCAGCAGGTGACGGGCATGGAGGGGATGGCCGGGCAGCAATAGCGGGGTAAATAGGATGATGCAGAGCGGCCAGAGGTAGTTGATGAGGTTTGCCTCCAGCACGGGGGCGTGGCGAAAGCTCATAAAGAGCAGCAGATGGTAGAGCAGCAACGCCGTAACCGTCACCAGCCAGGTAATAGGACGAGCGCACCATTGGCGCCAAAACGGTAAAGCCCCAACCCCGCAGAAAAACAGCACCAGCCCGACCAGCACCAGTGGTGACACGCTGGTGACCCGTGACGTCAGCGCCGCCAGCGAGGCCCACAGCACAATGGTCAGCAGTGCAAAACCGGTGGATCTATCCCACCAGGAACATCCGGACATCCAACACTCCTTTGCAAGATGAAACAGGGCTTGGCCTCAAAGACAAGCCGAAGAGAAGCAGTCTATCAGAGAGCGCATGCTCTGAACGCAGAAAGGAGAGGGTCATTACGGTTGGATGGTCGGATTCATTGTCGCCAAAAACGACCAAGGGGTTGGCATCGTGATGATGCCAACCCCTTGTTTTATATGGCGCTCCCGACTGGAGTCGAACCAGTGGCCTGTCCCTTAGGAGGGGATGGTTATAAGAGCTTTTAAATAAAAAATATCGTTAAAAAACAATTGGTTAAGTGCATTTTGGGATTTGAATAGCGCTGAAATAGCGCAAAATAATGCTTGCAACGCATGCGCAAATGCATTATTGGGGGTGAAATGAGGTTACGAGATGGCGTCCCAGGCAGGATTCGAACCTGCGACCTCGCCCTTAGGAGGGGCGCGCGCTATCCAGCTGTGCCACTGGGACGTGCGCGCATTATATAAAAATACTAATAAAAATAAACAGCTAATGTCATCGCCAGCGACCACTGAGGTGCAGATCACCGCGTTGTCAGCTGACAATCGAGTTCGCTGGAGCCAGATTTCCATTTCACGATACCTATAATGCGGCTGACAGAGAGTGCCGAGCAGATTATCGGGCAGCGGCCAGGACTTCATTTCACACTACCGATAACGCTAATGCCTGATGGTTCTGATGAGCTGATCACCCCGTTGTCAGCTGACAATCG